>Ga0351933_1143_pt1 | contig 21012 bp, 24 predicted proteins | sample TotcelHT113001L9_FD_206841 | JGI IMG/M metagenome (GOLD analysis project Ga0351933, IMG submission 206841) | Enriched cells from coal bed in the Powder River Basin, Montana, United States - Total cells T11 rep2 HSBNCT.T11.300.1.L9 ... | reverse complement strand
CACCTTTGCGCCCATGGTGCCGACAATGTTTGTGGGCCTTTTGAACCATCCGGGTCTGGAAAAAATTGATCTCACCTGCATAAAGGGCTGCTTTTCCGGCTCCGCACCCCTGCCCCTGGAGGTCATAAGGGAATTCGAGCAGATAACCGGCGCAACCATTGTGGAAGGCTTCGGCATGACCGAGTCCTCGCCCGTTGTGACCGTCAACCCCTTTGGCGGAAACCGCAAGCCCGGCAGCATAGGCATTCCCCTGCCCGATACCCGCTGCGCAATCCTGGATCTGGCCACAGGCGAAAAACCCATGCCCCCCGGCGAGCGCGGAGAGCTTGTGGTAAGCGGCCCCCAGGTGATGGAGGGCTATTGGAAAAACCAGGAGGAAACCGCAGAGGCCCTTCGGGACGGCTGGCTTTACACGGGCGACATTGCCACAATGGATGAGGACGGATTCTTCTACATTGTGGACCGCAAGAAGGACATGATAATCTGCGGCGGTTTCAATGTTTATCCCCGCGACATTGACGAAACCTTCCTTCTCCATCCAAAGGTTCTGGAGGTCTGCACCGTGGGCATCCCCCATCCCACACGGGGGGAGGCGGTGAAGGTGTATGTGGTATTGAAAGAGGGCCAGGAGGCCACCGAGCAGGAGATGCTGGAGTTCTGCAAGGAGCGTCTGGCCAAGTACAAATGGCCTGCAAAAATCGAGTTTCTGCCGGAACTGCCCAAAAGCAATGTGGGCAAGGTCCTCCGCAAGGAATTGCGTGCGGGCGACCAATCCCGGTTCGGGGTCTAGCCCGCCCTTGGGCAACAGCAAATCGTTGGCGGCTTTTAATGGAAAACAGCAGGCTGCGCATTGTGGTAACGGTCAACGGTCCCGGCGAGGTCGCGGGCTGGCTGCATCCCTTTGCCCTGTCTGCCAGAAGGCGCTTTCCCTGGCTGGAGATTGTGGCTGCCGTGCTTCCCTGCGTTTACGCCAGCGGCATGGAGGCCCAAGTGCTGCGCCAGAGCAACCTTGTGGACAAGGTATGGGATTCATCCTTTGCCATGCGCACCATACTCCGGGGGCCGTCAGCAAACGGAGCAGCCGGCACTCCCACCTGCCTGCTTCACATGGGCGGCGAGCCTTTGCTTTCCCTTCTTCTCGGCAAACGGCTTATGGGGCCTGTCTTTGCGTATGCAGAATCCCCCATTGCCCTTCAAAGCCGTTTTGACAGGATTTTCTGGGCTGGGGAAACGCATCTCCACAGCAGGCTGTCGGGCCTTCCGCTTTTTCGCGGTAAAAATTTTGCAGGCAGTCATGCAAAAGGAAGCCCGGCAAGGGAAGTTGTGGGCAACCTTATGGTTGATTCTGCCCTCCTGCAATGCGCCAAAACAGCGCATGACATGGAGAAAGGCCTTTGCATAGGCCTTTTCCCCGGAAGCCGCCCCTACCAGTTCACGCACATGCTGCCCTTTTACCTTGAGGTGGCCAGGGAGCTCATAAAATCCTATCCTGGGGCGGAGGTGCTTCTGGCCAAGGCAGACTTTCTTTCGCTGAAAATGGTGGATGAACTTTGTCGCAAAAGTCCCGGGCTCTTGGGAGGAGCAAAATGCCGCCTCCTTCCTGGTTCCGGCCCGGACATGGGCTTTGTGGAGACAGAGCAGGGCTTCAGGGTCAAGGTCTGTTCAGCAGGCCAGGTCATGGAAAAGGCGCATCTGGCGCTCACGGTTCCCGGCACCAACACGGCCCAGCTTGCCGCCTTGGGCATTCCCATGGTGGTAACATTCCCCACTTTTCACGCCCATGTTCATCCTCTGCCAGGCATAATGGGCTTTTTAAGCAAAATTCCCGGAGTCGGCCGTTACCTCAAGGAAAAGGCGGCATTTGCATATTTAAAGACCTGGCCCTTTACCGCTCACCCCAACATAAGGGCAGGCAGGGCGGTTGTGCCCGAAGTGCTGGGGGCCATCAACGACCGGGATGTATTGAAAGCCGCCCGGAATCTGCTTGAAAACAGCATGGAGAAAACCCGCAGGGATCTTCTTGAAGTCATGGGCGGGCCGGGCGCAGCGGACAGGCTGACAGGCGCCCTGCTTGCCGCCTGCAGGGAGCATAATATCCTGAAGGATTTTTAAAAGGCCGCTCAAAACTCCAAAAGCCCCAAGGAGATACAATGAAAGCCCTTGCCAGCCCCCTGTGGCGCTTTTTCAAAATCTGGATCATCCTTGTTTTCAGCTATGTTATCTTCAGATTTGGCTACAACCTTGTCTTTTACGGATGGCTGGATTTCCGCCTTTATGCGCTCATCGAGCTTGTGGCCCTGCCCACGGGTCAGGCTGCAATTTTCTTTCTTGTCACCTGGCCCTTTGCCAAAAAATCCGCGCCAGGCGGCACTCCCCCTGAACCCGGCCTGGAATGAAAAAGGAGCCGGGAAGAGGAATTTCGCCACAAAAATCCCCGCGCACAGTTAAAATCCTTTATGGGACGCCCCGCCCTCCAGGTGGATTTTTGCCGGGTATGCGGCCAAAATTCCGGGCAAGGCTCAAACCCAACCATCAGCCTTCCGGCGTTACCCTGTCAAAGCAGCCCGGAAAGTTTTTTGGAATGCTCCATCTCCTGGGCAATTATCTCTCCAAGACGGGTGCGATCTTTTTCGTCCTCAACAAATCCGGAAATCATCTCATAGAAAAGAACCGTGTCGTTTTCCATCTCCACGGCGGCTTTCAGCAATTGCTCCATTGAGCCTGCCAAGGCCAGCTCCGCCTCATCCAGAGAAAAGGCCTTGGGGCCCAACGCATCATGGAGCAGGGTGCGGGCCATGGCCTCAAGGGCAGGGTCTGCCGCCTGCTGTGGGAGCTTTTTGCCAAAATCCTCAAACCATTTCGTGTGCTGGGCCTCCTCATCGGCAAGCCAGAAAAGCAGCGAGCTCAAATCCGGTCTTTGTACAGCCCTGGCCGCATCCCGGTAAATCTGCTCGCCGTTTTCCTCAATGCGCACGGCAATGGCAACCACATCGCGGATGGTGAACATTGAGTCCCTCCTGTTTATGGTTCATGTCCCAAAATAAAAGCCCTTTTACCCTGCTGCGTCAAGAGAGCAACAGCAAAAACTTATTCTCATTCCTGCAGGGGCCGCATCTTGCGTTCTCTTTGGAACACAGTTAACACAGATTTCTATTACTGGAAAAAAATAAAAAGTTATTTTTTCGCTTACTGGTCTGTCCAGTATTGACTTATGCCTTCCCGCTATTCTAAATTGAATTTCTTCCATCCAATTGCGTGCTCAACAAGCTGGGCCTGAAGAAAACTTGTCGCGGCTGCTGTTTTTTACCCCCGGCAGAAAGCCGGTTCGGAAAAAATCGGCAGGGTTAAAAGGAGAGCCTTATCATGTCGCAGAAAAATTTGTACATTGACCGGGAAAAACCTGTCAGCAAAAGAAATGAACCCATCGTGCAGCGCAATACCCCGAAAACCGGCCGGGCCAGCAGGCAACTTCCCGGAGAAACACATTCCCCACACACGGCAGACACCCAAAATGGCAAACAGGGTCCTTGCCGCAAACCTTCATGCCAGGCTCTCCTGGCAGGCACCGCAGAAATGGAGATAACCACCGGGCGTTTTTTGAGCATGAGCAAATCTGTAAGCGAGCTCACAGGATTTTCGGAAAAAGATTTGTTTTCCATGTCAGCCCTTGAAGTGGTGGGCAGGTTGAGCCCAAAGATGGTGCCTACCTTTGAAAGGCGATTCAATGCCTTGGCCGCAGGCGAGGATGTTCCGCCTCGAATGCAGTACCTTGTGGAGAGCAAAAACGGAAACAGTCGCTGGATAGAGGTTCACAGCACCCAGGTGTGGGACGACTCCGGCGTGCCTGAAAAGGTGAACTCTGTTTTCATGGATATAACCGGGCAGAAGGAAACAGAAGAAAAGCTCCTGGCCGCCCGGCAGGAGCTTGAAACCAAAAGCGCCGAGCTTACGGAAGTGAACGAAGCCTTAAAAAAACTCCTTGCCCAGAACAGGGAGGATGCCCGGCGCTTTGAGCAGAGGGTGGCCGCCAATGTGGAGGATCTGGTCCTGCCTTATCTTGTGCGCCTACAAGAGACGGAGCTTTCAACAGACCAGAAGGTTTTAGTTAATGTGGCCCTTGCAAACCTCAAGGAACTGACCGCGCCCTTCATGCGGGAGCTTTCCCTGCGTTTCCCGGACCTCACCCCCCGCGAGGTGGAGGTGGCAAACCTTGTGCGCATGGGCTCTGCCAGCAAGGAGATCGCCCGTCTTCTTTCCATCACCAGGCGGGCCGTGGAGTTCCACAGGGACAGTCTTCGGGAAAAGCTGGGCATTAAAAAGTCGCGCAGGAATCTGCGCGCCTTTCTTGCATCGTTGTAGGCGGAGGCCGGGAAAGGCTGCGGGCAGAAAGCCTTTTTACTCCCCGCAGCCGCAGCCGCAACCGCCCCCGCAGGACTCCTGGCTTTGGGCAATGGCTTTCACCACCTCTCGCGGGGTGACAGTTTCAACGCTTGAGATGGCAATTTTAAGCCACAGGCGGTCGTGCTCCTTGAAAAGGCCTCCTATTCCCAGGTCTATGTGCCCGGCAAAACCGGCGGCCTCATCTTTTTTCACAATCGTTTCAACGCTCTGACCAGGGCTTTTTTCAAAAAGCAGGTACTCCAGCGGCGTAAGGCCCTGGCTGCCTATGCCGAATATGAAATCAAAGGGTCTTCCTTCAGGGGCAAGGCCGTATTCACCCCTGAAATCACCCATCCAAACCTTCCCCATTACCCTTTTGGTTGGTTCTGCTTTGGAGTTTTCCACGGTTTATCCTCCTTGTTTAAAAAAAGTCCTATATAGATAAGAATAATACGCAAAAAATATCCGGCAAGCTCTGTCCTGCAAGGACGCCAAAAAAACAATTTTGCCTTCAGGCGTTTTAGGATAAAGCGGCTTACCAAAAATGCCAAAATCTGCTACCAAAGGTTTTGGAGCATCTTTAAAAAAAGTATCAGGCTGTTGTTTCACGACAAACCGGCAGCCGGGTTTCAAACCGCAAACCAAGGAGAAATGCCATGCTGTTTCCAGAATACAGGCCGCGGCGGATGCGGGCCAGCGAGCCCTTGAGGCGGATGATCCGGGAAAACCGGCTTTGGCCTGATGACCTTGTTTATCCGCTTTTTGCGGTGCCCGGAAAAGGGGTCAGAAATCCAATAGAGCCCTTGAGCGGCCAGTACCACCTTTCCGTTGACAACCTTGTCAAAGAGGCCAAAGCCGCAAAGGATATGGGCATTCCGGCGGTCATACTCTTCGGGCTCCCTGAAAAAAAAGACCCCCTGGGAACAGGCGCCTATGCCAGGGACGGAATTGTCCAGAGGGCTGTTGCCGCCATCAAGGACAAGGTTGACTCCCTTGTGGTCATCACCGATGTCTGCCTGTGCCAGTACACGGATACCGGCCACTGCGGTATGGTTGAAAAAGGCGTGGTGGACAACGATTCCACCCTGGATCTGCTGGCCCGCACAGCTATTTCCCACGCAAAAGCGGGCGCGGACATGGTGGCTCCATCGGACATGATGGACGGCCGGGTTGGCCACATCCGCGAATCGCTTGATGAGGAAGGCTTTTCCCATGTGCCCATAATGAGCTACGCAGCCAAGTACTGCTCCAGCTTTTACGGGCCTTTCCGGGCTGCCGCCAACTCTGCGCCCAAGTTCGGGGACCGCAGGACATACCAGATGGACCCGGCCAACTCCAGGGAGGCCTTGCGGGAGGCCACAATGGATGCAGAGGAGGGGGCGGACATCCTCATGGTAAAGCCTGCCATGCCCTACCTTGACATCATAGCCCTGCTGGCCCAGGAAACGGATCTGCCCATTGCCGCCTACCAGGTCTCCGGCGAATATGCCATGATTCAGGCGGCAGCCCAGAAGGGCTGGCTGGACCTGGAAAGGGCGATGATGGAAAGCCTTGTCTCCATAAAACGGGCGGGCGCGGACATGATACTGACCTACTTTGCGCCCCAGGCGGCAAAACTGTGTCAGTAAAGGGCTGGCGCCCCCCCTGCCCCGGGTAAAACAATGTTCAAAGGAGATTCAGATGCCGCACCATGAGCACAAAGGGCATCCCGGCCCCCGGCCGGAAAAAGATGCCGGACCGCGCCTTGTGGCCTGGGAGGTTACGCGCAACTGCAACCTGGCCTGCGTCCACTGCCGGGCTGCGGCCCACATGGGCCCCTACGAGGGGGAGCTTTCCACGGATGCCTGCTTCAAGCTTTTGGATGAAATTGCGGCCATTGGCAAGCCCATCGTCATTCTCACGGGCGGCGAGCCCCTGCTGCGGCCCGATATTTTCGATATTGCCAGCTACGGCACCCAAAAGGGCCTGCGCATGGTCATGGCCCCCAACGGAACCCTTGTCACCCAAGAGGCTGCAAAAAAGCTCAAAGAGGCTGGAATAGCCCGCATAAGCATAAGTCTGGACGGGGCCGGAAAAGAAATTCACGACCGCTTCCGGGGGGTTGAAGGCGCTTTTGAAGGAGCCTTGAAAGGCATTGAAAACGCCAAAAAAGCGGGCCTGGATTTCCAGATAAACACAACCATCACCCAACAGAACCTTGGAGACATAGAGGCCATCCAGAATCTTGCGGTAAAGCTTGGGGCCGTGGCCCACCACATATTTTTGCTGGTGCCCACGGGAAGGGGCAAGTACATCCTGGACCAGGGGATTTCCGCGGTCCAGTATGAAGACACCTTGAACTGGTTTTACGAAAGGGCGGGCGGGCTTCCCCTTCAGCTAAAAGCCACCTGCGCGCCCCATTACTACAGAATCCTGCGCCAGCGGGCCAAAGAGGAAGGCAAGACCGTAACCTTTGAGACCCACGGCCTGGATGCAGTCACCCGCGGATGCCTTGCAGGAACGGGCTTTTGCTTCATATCCCATGTGGGCAGGGTCCAGCCCTGCGGTTTTCTGGATGTGGCCTGCGGAGATGTGACAAAGCAGCCCTTTGACAAAATCTGGAAGGAATCGGAGGTGTTCAACAAGCTGCGGGATTTTTCGGCCCTGAAGGGCAAATGCGGCATCTGCCAGTACAAGCGGGTATGCGGCGGGTGCCGGGCCAGGGCCTACGAGAAAACAGGCGACTACATGGCCGAGGAGCCCCTTTGCAGCTATACGCCCTGACCTGTTTTACGGAGGCAAAATGCTCGCAGAGCAAAAAACCGTGCAGTCATTGAATGATGAAGACCTTTGCTCATTTATAATTGATATTTTCGCCCGGCTGGTGGTGCACCACGGCCTTTGGTTTGCCGAGAGCATCCACCAGTTCGGCATGGAAAAGGCCCTGGAAAACCTTTTTGCCGTGCATGAAAAAAGCCTTCCCATTCAAATAAAACGCCTGGCCGGAGTTTTGGGCTTTGAGCACAGGGAGGCAATCCCTTCGGCCCTGGCAAGGCTTGACCGGCAAAAGAAGCTCGACCTTGCCCAGGCTGTTGCCATAAACTGGCTTGCCAATGACGGAATATGGTTCCAGGCAGCAGAGTTCTCCCAGGGCATGTTTGACGCCAAGCGTGCCAACGACACCTGCTGGACAAGGTTTTCGCCCATGGAGGCCCACTCCATACGCCGCTTGCTTAACCTTGGGCACAACCCCGGCCTGGAGGGTCTCAAAAAAGCCCTCAATTTCCGCCTTTACGCCCTCATCAACACCCAGTCCATTGTGGATGAGGGCCAAAACTCCTTTGTTTTTTACATGAACGAGTGCCGGGTTCAGGCTGCCCGCAAAAGAAAGGGCCTTGATGACTATCCCTGCAAGTCCGGCGGAATGGCGGAATACCCTTCCTTTGCAAGGGCCATAGATCCGCGCATTGAAACAAAATGCGTGGGCTGCCCGCCGGATGCTCATCCCCAAGACTGGTTCTGCGCTTGGCGCTTTACCATAAGAGAAACTGCAACACCTTAAAAAAGACCGGCGTGAAAAGCCGGGCAGGAGCCTGAAAGCCGCGGATGCGAAAAAAAGCGTAACCGGAAAATCCGGCCATGCCAAAGGGCCTGCCATTGCCCGTAAAAAGCCCTCTCGGCCTGATTTGCAGATGCAGCGGCCCCGGCCTTTTGTGCTTTGTGCTTGACAGGAGGGATGCATTTTTTTAAACATGGAAAGTTTGTTTGTAAGCCTTTTCTTTTCATAAGCCCATTTGCCCAAACGGAGGACAACATGAGCACAGAAGTTCAGGCCCCTATGCCGGGCACGATTCTCAAAGTCCTGGTCAAGGAAGGCGATTCTGTCAGCGAGGACCAGGAAGTGCTGATTCTTGAAGCCATGAAAATGGAAAATCCCATTTCCGCCCCTGCTTCGGGCACGGTGAAATCCATAAAGGTAAAGACTGATGACAAGGTTGACACGGGACAGTTGCTGATGGTCATCGAATAAGCCGCTCCCGGCAAGTCTTTTGACAGCGCCCTGTTTTCAACGCCAACCTCCTTGAATAAGGGGGCTGGCGTTTTTCTTTTTCAGGAAAGGGCCGCATGGCCTTTTGGCCAACAGCCTTGTGGAGGAATTTCATGCGCGTACTTATAACAGGGGGGCTGGGCTTTGTGGGAAAGTTCCTGACCCGGCGGCTGCTTGAAAAGGGCCATGAGGTGACCGCCGTGGATCTTCCAACATCAGCCCCTGGCAATAACGGGCTTTATTCCTACAAAAGCGCAGACACCACAAGGCCGGGCAAATGGCAGGATGCCCTGTCCGATCAGGATGCTGTCATCAATCTGGCGGGCGCAGGCATTTTCAAAAGATGGAACGCTTCCTATAAAAAGCTCATTTACGATTCGCGCATTCTCACCACAAAAAACCTTGTGGACGCCCTGCCATCCAAACCGGGATTCGTGCTCATAAGCACCTCTGCCACAGGCTATTACGGCCCCTGCGGCGATGAGACGCTTACCGAGGACTCCCCCAACAGCCGGAATGATTTTCTGGCAACTGTCTGCAAGGACTGGGAGGAGCAGGCCCAAAAAGCCGCGCAAAAAGGGGCGCGGGTGGCCATTGCCCGCTTCGGGGTAGTTCTCGGCAGCAGCGGAGGGGCGCTGGCTCAAATGAAAAGGCCCTTTTCCTTTGGCCTTGGCGGGCCCTTGGGGAACGGCAGGCAATGGTTCAGCTGGATATGCGAGGATGACCTGGCAAAGGCAATGGAGTTTATTCTCGGCAACAGCAGTATTTCAGGGGTTTTCAACTTCTGCGCCGCGCCGGTTACAAACCGCGGGCTTGCAAAAACCCTTGGCAAAGTTCTTGGCCGCCCGGCGATTCTTCCCGCCCCATCCTTTGCAATGCGCCTTTTTCTGGGGGAATTTGCAGGCGTGCTTTTAAACGGCCAGCGGGCTGTGCCCCACCGCCTGCTTCAAAGCGGCTTTGAATTCGATTACCAGAACCTTGAGGCCGCTCTTTTGCACCTGCTTGAAAAAAAGCCGCCAATGTGAACAGGATGCATGCAATGGTCCATCTGGCCGGGAATTATAAGGACCAACGCCAGCCCGGCTTACAGCCATAAGAACATTTTGCACCTGCTCAAAAAAATCCGTAAGGAGATTTGTCTGATGGAATGTCACAAAGAGAGAAATTCAAAGCGCTGCAACTGCACCTATGACCCATGCTCCCGCAAAGGAATCTGTTGCGACTGCCTGCAATACCATCTGAAAAGCCGCCAGCTTCCGGCCTGCTGCTTTCCGGTGGATGCAGAAGCCACCTTTGACCGCTCATTCGAGCACTTTGCAAGACTGGTGGGCGCACACAAGGTCTGAAACAGGCCCCGGCCCACGGCGCGGAAAACCGGAAACGCTCCAGGAATTTTGGGATTATCCTTCAGGAAAGCATGTCCTTGAGCTGCAAAAGCCCGGAAATATGCCAATCAGCTTCAAGCTGCGGATTGGCATAGCTAACAAAAGGCACCCCTGCTGCAATGGCTGCCTTTTCGTCAACCTGGGTGTCGCCTATGTATACGGCCTCAACCGGCTTCAGGTCAAAGGCGTCAAGGATTTTCAAAAGAGGCTCGGCATCGGGCTTTGGCTTTTTCACATCCATTGCAGTTACAACCATGTCGAAAAACTCAGCAATGCCGTGCTGCTCCAGAACCGAGTTCATTGTGTTGGTGCGGTTGGTGGCAACCGCAGCCCGCATTTTTTCCTGCCGCAGGAAGCCAAGAAGCTCCTTTAAATCCGGCTCCATGACCATGAGCTTTATGAAGGGGAAATAGCCAAGCTCCTTGCGGAAGGCATGGACCTTCTGCTGCTGCGCCGCATCAGGGAAAAGGTACTCAACAACCTGATGCACTGTTGCCATGTGGGCAAAGGCAAACTGCTCGTCTGTGAGGGGCGGCCCGTTGAAGCGCTCCAGAATTCTGTTGTAATATTCACGGTTGGCCAGGGCGGAGTCGAACAAAACTCCATCGCAGTCAAAAATCACGGCCTTGGGGGCCAATATCCTTTTTTTTGTCATTGCCTGTTATTTTTCCGGTTAAGGTGCGCCCGGCCCCTGGGGCGAAGGCGAAGCTATGTACCCGTGGACATTTATGGAAAGTTCCTTGCGCCTGGGGTGATCTGTTGTGAGATAAATTGTTCCGTAATAACTGCCCTCGTACCGCTGCCGGTTCTCCACAACAAGCCTGTAAACCGGTTTTTCGCTGTTTTGCTCTTTTTCCAGGCGGTGGACAAAGGATGCGTTCTCGCCTGCGGGCACCTGCCGGGTGGCGACAATGTTGAAAGAATGGGCATCCGAAGGAATGATGACAACCACCTGATCCGCCTGGTGTTTATCTACGGAAGCGGCAAGCTTCACAAAGCGGGGGGTCATGGAGGCAAAGGCCTCCACCGGGCCGCCAATGGTGAGCATAATGCGCCGGTTGGCCGGATCATTTGTAAAAACCGCTATGTCCTGACGGATGCTGCGGCCGCCGTAACCCTCTGTGCTCAAAACAATGCCGATTTTTCCCTCGCCGCCGGCAGGGATGTTCCTCGTGAAAGAGGACGCTGTGCAGCCTCAACCCGTGTTGATGCGCTCGATTACAAGCTCGGCATCCCCCTTGTTGCGGATAATGAAGGTGTGCTCCACCTTCTCGCCGTCCAGAACCTGGGCAAACTCATGATATTGGGATTCCATGACAGCAACAGGAGCGCCGCTTTCCGCAGCCGTCTGACCCTCCTGGGCCCAGGCAGCGCCGCTGACAAGGCACAGGGAAAAAACCCCAAGCCAACACCCTAAAAACAGATAATTCCTGACACGCATAATCCGCTCCGCACAAAAACAGGCCAAGTTGCCGGAGACAAAATCTCCAGAGCTCAAACAATAGGCCCCGGCCTTGAAGCTTGTCAAGAAAAGCAAATAAGGCAAAAATGTCAAACCCGCGTCCCGGCGCGTGTTGCTTTGGCTTTGGCCTTGCCGCAGGCCCCTGCCTCTGCTATTTTGCAGACTGGTTTTCCGGCAAAATCTGGCGGCTTGCCTGCAATGGATGCAAACAGGGACTTAAAGGGCCATGATAACGATAAGCCACATCATAAGCGTGTATAACAAGGCACCCTATCTGCCTTATGTGGCAAAGGCTTTGGCAGGCCAGTTGGGCGGGCTTTTGTGCGAGCACATTTTTGTGGATGACTGCTCCACGGACGACTCGGTGAGCGTGCTCAAAGGCCTGGCAAGGCTTTATCCCAACATCGTTGTAATACCAAACAGCCAAAACAAAGGCCCCAGCGTGCGCGTGAACCAGGGCGCGGCTGCGGCAAGGGGCGGGTTTTTGCAGTTTGTTGACTCGGACGACATTCTTGCGGCCAATTCCACCGCCCTTTTGTATCAGCTCATGAACATGGCAAAGGCGGACTTTATTTTCGGCAGGGCAAGGGTGACCAAACAGAGCGCGGCCTCGCTTGTGGGGACCCTTGCAAACCCTTCCGACCCGGTTTTCGCCTCAAGCGACCCCCTGAACTATGTGCTTAAAACCGGCGGCTTTGTGAGAATGGCCTGCATGGTGGAGAAAAAGCTCTTTGAAAAGGCGGGCGGCTGCGATGAAGGCGTTTTTATTCAAGATGAGTCCCTGCCGCTTCGACTTGCCGCCAAAAGCCGCCGCTTTGTGGACTTTCGCGGAGAGGTGGTGCTGGTTCCGGCTTTTCCGGACAAGGCCCCTGAAGCGGACACAAAGGAAAAGGTTTCGCATATTTCCGATTCGGACGCGCAGTTGAACCACGACCGGTTCCTTGCCCTTCTGCGCTTTTGGGAAAGCCTGGAAAATCCGCCTCCTGACATAAGCCGGATGCTTTACAGGCATTGCGTTTCAGCAGGGTGGAAACAGGCCCGCAAAAGCTCGCCTCTCCCCCAGAAGGCCCGCATCATGGCTTCCTACCTGCGCTCGCGACTGCCGAAAGCCGCAACAAACCCAAAAACCCTTGTCCGCCTTGCAGACATGTTTGCAGCCCTGCCCGGAATCCGCCGCATTTGACGGCTCTTCAGCAGCCCTGGGCCTTGTTTCTGGGCTGGCCCGAAAACATGAGATGATTTTTGGCCAGAACCTTGCCCCATGAACCGTAAAGCTCGTGGAGGTTTTTGGTGAAACGGGTCCAGATTTTGCGCTCCCGGGCCATTGCAAGCAAAAGGGCGGGCGTGACCTGGCTCTGCTTCATGGCATCCAGGCTGCGACGGGCCTCCTTTCGCCTTTGCTTCAATCTTTCTCCAAGGTTGTTGTCAGCGGTTTTGGCCTTGGGCGGCAAGGGGTGTTGCAGGGTGGTGGGGGATTCAAGAAGCCCTGGCTTGTTTTCCGAGGCAATGAGCACAAGGCCCATGAGGTTGCCGCCCCCAACGCTTTCCGGCTCGCAGGTTCCGCCTATGGGATAGACCTCCCAGCCCTGGCGGGCGGCCATTGTGAAAGCGTCCATGCCGCATGATTCCATTGATGGCGAGGAGAGATCCGCATGGCGGCAGCTTCCTGTGGCCAGATCCATGCAGTTGGGCTGGAAGTGGCACAAGGCGTCCCGGCAATTGCCCGCCGCAAAGCCTGCGCGGGAGACATAGCCCATTTCCGATAAGGTTTTCTGCAGAAGCTTTACAATGGAAAAGGTGAGCAGATAATGCCCCCCAAGGTTGAAAAGGTTGCCGGCCGGGTCCATGTTGCCGTCTGCAATGAACTTGCCAAGGCCCTTTGCGGCGATTATGGGTGCAGGCACTTTCACTCTGAAGAAAACAGCCCAGTCGTGGGCGTCCAACATCTTGCGGACATCTTCCAGGGTGTAGCCGTTGGGCGGGCAGTGGCCGCAACCGCCGGACATGTAACACTTTGGCACCATACACTTGAAGCGCACACGAGGGTCTGTGAGTACCTCCGAGGTCTTGATGGCAACAGCGTCATCAGCGCCCCATTTCTTTGCCAGCCACTGAAGCTCATCCAGATCCGTTGGCATCACTCTTGGTTTGTAAGGGCCTTTTCTCTGCCCCTGAATTGCATTTTTCATGACGGTTTCCTTGAAAAAGACTTTACTGTGGACAAAAGGGCCTAATCCACGAAAACAATGCCAGCCGCCCAATTGGCTGAAGCTTTGTCTTCAATACCGCAGGCAGCGGCAAGAGCCTTGGAATCCATTCCGCACGCTGCCATTGATGGCCTTGCCTTGTAGGGATGCAGGCAGACCCTTCCCTTTATCTCGCCCCAGCAGCGTTTTTCCTGCGGGCAGAAAACCGCCCGGCAGTTGGCATGGGCAAAGCCCAGGGTAAGATGATGCCCCATGTAAAAGGCCGCAGCCTCAACCGCGGCCGCAATTTCATAAATGGTCTTGCAGGCTGCACGCACGGTTTTGTCATCAATGGGCCCCTGGCCGGGGTCAATTGCGCGGGGAGGGGTGTCAACAACAAAAAATATTGCCTTTTCAAAGGCTGCTGCTGCATCCCTTATGGAGTCCTTCGGATATTTCAGCGGCCAGTGGGCGCTGGAATAATCTTCCTCTCCGGACCGGGCAGAGGCATTTTCCAGCCAGGGCATATCCTTGGCATTCACTACAAATGCACTGGCAGCACCTTTTTCCAGGGCCAGGGCCTTTAAGGTTTCCAGATCCCTTTCAAGCTGCCTGACATCCTTTTGTGCACAAATGCTTCTGGCCTTGGGGTAAGCTGTGGCGGTTTCCATGTCGGGTGGCTTTCTGCATTTTTGTTGTGAAAGGAATTTCAAATTCTTTAACCATAGCAAATCAGGCCCGTTTGGTTAAGTCCTTTTTGAATCCTTTTTTGAACCTGGGCGCTTGCTGAAATAAAAAGGCCCTGCCTTCCGCTTCACGGCAAATCCGGCTTGCAGGCCCTGCCTTTAAGCCCGAAGAGGACCTTTAAGGTTTTTTTGACTGCATCCGAATAGAGCCTGGGCGCGTAAACAGCCCCGGCAACGCGCTTGTTTATCTCCCCCAGGGTGGGATAGGGGTGGATTGCCGAAGCCAGGCTGGAAAGCTTGACCTTGCCGTTTGCAACAGCAACCCATTCGTTTATAAGCTCCCCTGCGTGAGGCCCGGCTATCTGAACGCCCAAAAACCCGGAGTTCTTGCCAAGCAGAAGCTTTATTTTGCCCGCCGCCTCGCCGCCTGCAAGGCCTCGGTCATTATCGGAAAACTTTTCTTCAAAAATCTCGTATGTCACCCCTGCCGCCTTTGCGCGTTTTTCATTCAGGCCCACAGAAGCAAGCTCCGGGTCTGTGTAGGTGCACCAGGGCATCCAGGTGTAATCAGCCTTTCTGGGTAGGTGCATCACGGCATTGACAAGGGCCACGCCGCCTTCATACCCGGCTGCATGGGTGAACTGGTATCCGCCGGAAACATCCCCCACGGCAAAAATATGGGGCTGGCTGGTGCGGCAGCGGTTATCCACACCAATTCCGCGGGACGAGTGGTTCACGCCGATTTTTTCAAGCCCAAGACCTTGCACATTGACGCTGCGGCCAAGAGCCACAAGAAGTTTCTCTGCGGCAAGGGAAATTTTTTCTCCTGAAGGCTTTTCCACGGCCACTCTGCACCTTCCCCCCAAATCCTCAACCCCGACCGCCTTTGATGAAAGATAGAACTCCACCCCTTCGTTTCTCAAGTTTTCCAGAACAACGCCCGCCATGTCAGGGTCTTCAGGGCCAAGAATCTGCCCGGCCATCTCTACAACAGTGACCTTTGTTCCGAGTCGGCAAAAGGCCTGGGCCATTTCCGCACCAATGGGACCGCCGCCAAGTATTATCAAGGATTCGGGCAGGCGCGGCAGGGAAAAAATCTCCCGGTTGGTGAGAAAAGGCGTTTGCTCAAGGCCGCTGATGGGGGGAATAAATGCTGATGAGCCTGTGGCGATGACCCATTTTTTTGCAGAAAAGCTTTTTTCCCCGACTGATACCTTGTGCTCGTCAACAAAGCCTGCCTGGCCGAATTCCACCTGCACGCCCAGGCCGCAGAAGCGCTCAACAGAATCGTGCTTCTGGATTTTGACAATCACATTGCGGATGTATTCTGCGACCTTTGAAAAATCCGGGGCAGGCACATCCACCCTTGGCAGTCCCCAGTCAGCAGCTTTTTTCATGCGGAAATAATTTTTGGCGCAGGCAATGAGCGCCTTGGAGGGCACACAGCCAAAATGAAGACAGTCTCCCCCCAGGTTAGGCTCCCTTTCCACAAGCAGCACCTTTGCCCCAAGCTGGGCCGCCCCGGCTGCAACCGTAAGCCCGCCTGCTCCGCCGCCTATCACGCCAAGGTCAAAATCGTGCTTTGCCATGCAGCCCCCCTTATGGAGTGTCTTTGCTCGCGCAGCGTAAAGGGCTCCTCAATCCACAGCCGGGTTTTGGGGAATTGTTCTGCCCTTTTTACGCAAATAAAAATTTATGGCCTTTTTTGCGACAAGAGGAAAAACAGCAAGAATTACAAGCGAAGCGATAAGGCCAAGGGAAAAGATGTCGCCAACCTTCTCCACCCGTGCAAGCTGAACACCAGCGTTAACAAAGATGAATGTTCCTGTAAGCATTCCAAGCTGGCTCACCCAGTAAAAGGTCTTTAGGGGCATTCTGGTAAGCCCCATTCCAAGGTTGATGAGCCAGAAGGGGAAGGCGGGCAGAACCCGCAGGGTGAAAAGGTAAAAGGCCCCGTCCCGCTCCACCCCCTTGTTGAAGGTGTCCATGCGCGGGCCGAGCTTTTTTGCAACCCAGTTGCCCAGCACAAAGCGGGATACCGCGCAAGCGGAGGTTGCGCCTATGGCGCTTGCAAAGGAAACCACCACAATGCCAACCCCAAGCCCGAAAATGGCGCCTCCGGCAAGCGACATGACCGCTGCGCTGGGCAGGGAAAGGCTTGTGACAGCTATGTAAACAAGCATATAGACAACAATCACAAGAATCGGGCTTTTGTCGTACCAGCCCAAAATGGCCTGACGCGATTCCTTCAGGTTTTCCAGGGTAAGGTATTGGCCCAGATCCAGCCCGACATACAACCCGGTTAGGGCAATAAAAACCGACAGGAGCAGAATTTTTTTGGCTGTTGAGGAAGATATTTTCATGTTTTTGCCCTGTATTCGGAAAAAAAGATGGTTTTCTCCAGCGGTTTTTTTTGCACAGGCAGAAATTGCCTGGTCGCAAATGGTTAACAGCAGACATACCCACCTTCAAAAATCATTCTGCCACAAAAACAAGTAAAATGCAGTTTTTTTGAGATTATTGCCGACAACGGAATTGTCAAAAAAGTTCCTTCAGCCGCAAAGGCAACGGTAAACGGCCAAAAAAGATTCTTGACAGCATCCCTGTTGTGAGGCAGTTTATAATTAGTTATTTAGCTAAATGACAAATAAGAGGTAACTCATGGAAGAAGCTCTGAACATGGCAAAGGCCCTGGCGGATGGAAACCGGATGAGGGTTGTTGCAGCCCTTTTAAGAAATGACGAGCTTTGCGTGTGCCAGATTGTGGAATTGCTCGATCTTGCCACTGCCACCGTATCACGGCACATGAGCATATTGCAGAATGCGCGGGTTGTGCAAAGCCGCAAGGACAGCAGGTGGGTTTTTTACCGGATTACGCAGGATTTTCCCGAAACCCTGAAAAGCTGGCTTGAACAATCCTTTGCCAATTCCCGGCAGATAAAGGCGGACACCAGGCAGTTAAAAAAAATTCTTGCCTGCAACCGGCAGGATTTGTGCCAAAAGCAAAAGGCAGGCAGGTGCGCCGACAAAGCCTCCTGACCTTTGCCAGAGATCCCAAAGGCCCTTTTTCAGACCAACAATAGGCAGTTTAAAAACATACGGCCTCAAAGAGTATTTAAAAAGTTCAACAAACAAGGAGCCTTGTAAAATGAAGAAGGAAAAAACCGCAGGAATAAGTTTTTTTGAGCGCAATCTTACGGTTTGGGTCATTCTGTGCATGGTGGCGGGCGTTCTAATCGGCAGATTTCTTCCGGCCATACCGGCCCAGCTTGCAAAGCTTGAATACGCCCAGGTTTCCATACCAATCGGGGTGCTGATATGGCTTATGATTTATCCCATGATGATGAAGGTGGATTTTGCAAGTGTCAAAAATGTGGGCAGAAACCCCACAGGGCTTTATCTCACCTGGGTTGTCAACTGGGTTATCAAGCCCTTTACCATGTTTGGCATTGCAGCGTTTTTCTTCTTCGTGGTGTTCAAGGCCTTGATTCCGCCGGATTTGGCAAAGGCCTATCTTGCAGGCGCGGTTCTTTTAGGGGCAGCCCCCTGCACGGCTATGGTATTTGTTTGGAGCCATCTCACCCGCGGCAACCCGGCCTACACGGTTGTGCAAGTGGCAACCAATGACCTTATCATCCTGCTTGCATTTACACCCATTGTTGCCCTGCTTTTAGGGGTTGGCGGCATAACAATTCCGTGGAACACGCTTTTGTTGTCCGTATTTCTTTTTGTGGTCATCCCCTTGACCGGCGGGGCCATAACCCGCAGCCTTGTGATAAAGAAAAAGGGTGAGGAGTATTTCAACAAGACCTTTATTCCCAAGTTCAACAACATAACCATCGGCGGCCTGCTGCTGACCCTGGTTCTCATCTTCTCCTTTCAGGGGGAAGTCATCCTCAAAAACCCCCTGCACATCGGTTTGATTGCAGTTCCATTGATCATACAAACCTTTTTCATTTTCTTTATTGCCTACCTTGCCGCAAAAAAGCTCAAACTGCCCCACGATGTTGCAGCCCCTGCCGGCATGATAGGGGCATCCAACTTCTTTGAGCTTGCTGTGGCCGTGGCCATAACCCTGTTCGGGACTGCATCACCCGCTGTGCTTGCAACAATTGTGGGCGTTCTGGTGGAAGTGCCGGTCATGCTCTTTCTTGTAAAAATCGCCAACCGCACAAGCCACTGGTTTCCTTTCAGCAACGGCGTTAAATAACATCATAGGTTCGTGGACGCGGATTGTTTCGGCCAGCAGTTGACGAGAAGGCCCTGTTTTGGCAAACTTGGTTTTGGCAGAATAACAACAATCCGCCTTTTGCTTGAAAGGGTGACCCCATGAAGTCTGCTGCGGCTTTTTTTGTATTTTTGGCCCTTCTTTTTGTTTTGCCTTTTAATGCCGCCGCCTTTGAGGATGAGCCGGAAGCCCGGCAGATAATGCAAAGCGTCCGGGATAGGGACAACGGCAACAACGCTGTCATGGAGCAGGAGATGGTTCTCATTGACAGGCGGGGCAACCAGCGGGTGAGAAAGATAAAGAGCTTTTTAAAGGACTTTGGTGATGACACCTACTCCATACTTTTTTTTATGGAGCCTGCCGATGTGCGCAACACGGCTTTTTTAACCTACGATTACATGGACAGCAGCAAGGAGGATGACCAGTGGCTTTACCTGCCCGCTCTTAATCGCGTAAGGCGCATAGCAAAGGCCGACAAGAGCGGCAGCTTCATGGGATCGGACTTCACCTACGGCGATATGACCAGAAGCGATCTTGACAAGTTCAAGTACCGCCTTTTAAGGGAGATTGAAATTGAGGGCAGAAAGCACTGGCTCATTGAAACCATGCCAATGGATGACGAGGTGGTAAAAGAGTACGGCTACACACTTGTCCAGGCAGCCGTTCGCCAGGATGATCTTATCATCACCCGTGCGCGTTTTGAGTTGGACAAGGCGGGCACGGCCCGTTACTTCGTGGTTCACAAAACCGAGGTGATACAAGGCATCCCGACTGTTCTTGAAAGCTCCATGACCACCAAGAAAAATGATACCACCCAGCACCAGACCGTCCTGCGCCTGACTTCCATAGAGTATGATCAGGAGCTTCCCGATGACCTTTTCACCACCACCCGCATGGAGAGAGGCCTTTAATCCCATAAGGCAGGACGGCTGTTTTTGCTTATGCAAAGAGCCTTTAGCAAGCGGGGGGCCACATGAAAGCAGCAAAGGCCTTTGTTTTTAAAATTGCAATTTTTTTGTGCCTTGCCATTGCTGCGCCTTTTGCCCCGGCAATGGGCTTTGACTTTTTTGAAGACAGCCAGGCCCCGCCGGTGCTTGCCGAAACAAGGCAAAGCCAAGAGGATTCTGCCAACAGCATCCGCTCGCGATTCAGCCTTTTTGGGGATGTTTCCCTTTCCACAGCCTTTGACTGGGATCATGACGAGCCCGAACCCGGCAAAAAAAACTTCAACAGCCTTTCCCGCCAACGCCTGAAACTCTATCTGGGGGCGGACACACAGCTTTCCCAGGCATGGAAAATCAGACTTTCGGGCCTTTTCTGGTATGATTTTGTTTTCGACATCCTGGGTAAGGAGGACTACGAAAAAAGCTTCGTTGACTCCATGAAGGACCAGACCGAGCTATGGGAGACATGGATTCAGGGGCCGCTCCTGCCGGGGCTGGAAATGCGCTTCGGCCGCCAGATTGTTGTATGGGGAACATCCGAAACCCTGCGAGTGACAGATGTCATAAACCCGGTTGACAACCGCGAGCCGGGCATGACCGACATTGAGGATATCCGCCTGCCCCTTTTGATGACCCGGCTTGACTACACGCTTGGCAGGTGGTCATTCACCAGCCTTTTTGTTCACGAAATGCGCCCGGATAAGCTGCCTGCCTGGGGAAGCCCCTATTATCCCTTTGAACAGGCCCTGCCTTATGACAACAAGCCTTCCATGTCGTTGGACAACCTTCAGTGGGGCTTTGCGGCAAACGGAAGGCTCACCGGGCTTGATGTGGCCCTTTACCTGGCCAATTATTTTGACCATGTTCCCTATTTCACGGTCACGGGAAGCATATCCGGGCTTCAGGATCTGGTGGATTATGTGCTCACCCTTGAGCCGCCAGCCAGCCTTGAGGATTTCGACCCCTCCCGGATTGTCCTGCCGCCCTCCGTTGCTTTTTCATCACGCATAGAGCGCCGGTACAGCAAGCTCACCATGATGGGCGCTGCCGCCACCTTTACAAAGGGAAGCTGGATTTTAAAGGGCGAGGCAGCCCACACCGAAGGCCACCGGTTTTTTTTGATTCAGGATCGGGAAAAGGAGCGCTTTGACTGGCTTTTGGGCGTGGAATATATGGGGTTTTCCAAAACAACCCTTTGCCTGGAAGGATTCTGGACCCATTATCCAAGCTTTGAAACCCTTATGGAGTACACGCCCGAAGCTCCCAAGCAAAGCCAGGCCATTCTTACAGGCCGCATAACCCGCGACTTTCTGCGGGACAAGCTGCGAATCATAGCAGTGGGCCTGGCTGCCGGCGACTGGGGAAATGACGGATGGTTTTTCCGAACCCAGGCGGATTACGACTGGGCTGACGGCATTGCGGTGACGCTGGGAGTTACCATATACGGCTCCGGCAATTTGGATCTTTACAAAGCCCTGGATAAAAACGACCGGGTTTTTGCCCAAGTGAAATACAGCTTTTAGGCAGCTCTGGCCGGACAATCCTCCGGCATTTTTTATCTATCCGCATTTTTTGAAAATATCTTTTTTCCCGCGAAAGGCTTTAATTACAATGAATCGGCGCAAGTTTCTGAAACTCTCACTGACCGCAGCCTCAATAGCTTCCGCCCCGGCCCTTCTTGCCGGGTGCAGCACCAAAACAAGCATTCCCAAAA
>Ga0351933_1107_pt1 | contig 26376 bp, 22 predicted proteins | sample TotcelHT113001L9_FD_206841 | JGI IMG/M metagenome (GOLD analysis project Ga0351933, IMG submission 206841) | Enriched cells from coal bed in the Powder River Basin, Montana, United States - Total cells T11 rep2 HSBNCT.T11.300.1.L9 ... | reverse complement strand
TGCACCCTGCCCTTTTTCGGCGGTTTTTCAAGCTATTTTGATCTGGCGGGCCTCTCTGCCAAAAAAATCTTCAGGAGCAACCCCGCTGCCTTTGGCCCAACAGGCCGCTTCGGGTCGGAGCATGATGCCTTGTGGCAGGAAAACGCCCCAAAAAAAGGCATTGCGCAGGTAAGGGACAGCGCCTGGTGCAACTGGCGCTATCTTGACAGACACGAATTTGGCTATGAGGCCTTTGAAATACCCGGCAGGTCGGGCCTGCCGGAAGCTTTTTTCGTGCTGCGCCTACAGTTTTTCTGCAAAATGCCCGTCTGTGTTCTGGTGGATTTTTTTCCTTTTTCTGCTGCCAGCAAAAAAAGCGGCAGGCTTATTGCCCTGGCTGCCGCAAAAATAATTAAATCGCCGGCCATTGCTGCCGCATTTTCACCCGCCCTTTGGCCTGTTGCCCGCAAACTGGGCCTGTTTAAAGCGCCGGGCCTTGTTTCCCCAAAAAAAATCGAGCTGGCCGCCCGCTTTTCACCGGCCCTCTCCGGCCCCTGGGCCAATCCATCCGCCTGGTTTTGCGCCCTTTCCGACACAGACCTTGTATAGGCCTAAAACCGCCTTGAAACGGAAAAGGTTTTCTTGACAAAACACGGCGGAGCCGTTACCAATGCCTTCTTGTAATATGCAATACTCCTATCCTTTGCCACATCCAGCAGGGGGCTTGTAAGGAGAGGGGTAAATACAGCCAAGGAGGCTTTCATCGATGAACCTGGCCGTTCTTGTTTATGTGGCCCTGGCTATCTGCATCCTGGGGCTTTTCATCAAAAAGCTGTCCCTGTTTTTCCGGGACATGGGCATCTATGCTTCCGGCGAGCCGAAGGCAAGGCGGATAATTTCCGGCATAACCGGCTTCTGGGGCATGCTTTTTTCAAAAAAGATTTTTTCCGCCCTCTGGGTTTTTCTTGCTGATGTCCTTTTGCAGCGGCGCATCCTTACGCAGAGCTTCACCCGATGGGCAATGCACATGCTCATTTTTTACGGGTTTTCGTATCTGCTTGTCTTTCACGCGCTGGCCGTATTTTTTGCAAATCCCGATGAAGCCTACCTGAACCCCTGGCTTTTTCTGCGGAATGTGGCCGGGGTGATGGTGCTTGCCGGGCTTTGCATAGCCTTTGCGCGGCGCTTCATAATAAAGGTGCCCCGCTTAAAGACCAACGGGCAGGATTATTATGCCCTGGCCCTTGTGGCGCTCATCATTGTTTCAGGGCTTGTGCTGGAAGGCTCCAAAATGACCTCCCAGCGCGTCTTTGTGGACATGGTGGAAAACTGGGCCGGGCTGAGCGTTGAAGATGACGAGGCGGAGGTGAAGGGCCTTGAGGCCTACTGGTCGAAACACTACGGCCTGAAAGTTCCCGGCGTGAAGGCCCCCTTTGACGAGGAAATGCTCACCGAAGGCGGCTATGCCAACGAAACCTACTGCGCATCCTGCCATGTTTCAAACAAATGGGCTCCGGCAGGCTATGTCACAGCCAAAATCCTTTCACCCATCGCCGGGCCGCTGGACAGGGCAAACGCACCCCATATCCTCTACTGGATTCATGTTCTGACCTGTCTTTTGGGTCTGGCATATCTGCCATTCTCCAAAATGCTGCACATCTTTTCCACGCCTGCATCGCTTGTGGCAAACGCGGTCATGGGTGATGAGTCAAAGCCTGAAAACCTCGCCACAAAGCAGCTTCTTGAGCTTGAAGCCTGCACCCACTGCGGCACATGCAGCCTCACCTGCTCTGCCATGATGGGCTATTACGCCACGGGCAACCCCCTTATCCTGCCTGCGGAAAAAATGCAGTTCCTCAAGAAATTCGCCTGGGGCAGAAAGCTCTCCCCAAAGGAGATGGACGCCCTGGCGGAAGGCATGTATGTCTGCACCAACTGCGACCGCTGCACGGTTGTTTGCCCTTCGGGCATTGAGCTGAAGCGCCTGTGGCTCTCCGTGCGCGAGGCTGTCATCCAAAAGGGCGCTGCCCAGCCCAATGTGCTTTCGCCCCTTTCATGGTTCCGGGGCTTAAACCGCGAAAAGCTTCCGGCAGAGGCCTACAACGAGCCTGTGAAAAAGGCCCAGGAAGCCCTTGCGGGCCGGTTTGACGAGATCATGGCCCAGGATGCCGTGGTGGAGCTTGGCAGCGAAGCAAGCAAATCCGTTGACCCCACCTTTGCCTCATGCTTCGGCTGCCAGACCTGCACCACCGTGTGCCCGGTTGCGGGTAACTACGAGAACCCGGGCAAGCGGCTTGGGCTTGTTCCCCACCAGATAATGCTGTGCCTGGCAATGGGCCAGGACGAGATGGCAAGCGGAGCAGCCATGATATGGGAATGCGTGACCTGCTACCAGTGCCAGGAGAATTGCCCCCAGAATGTAGGCGTGGCCGATGTTCTTTACAGCCTGAAGAACCTTGCAGCCAAAAACCTGGAGCAGAGAAAAGCCGGCCAAAAGGCCGCCTAACGCTTTTGCCGGTCATAAGGAAGCATTGAAATGGAATACGCTCTTTTTATCGGATGCAACATACCGGCCAGGGTTCCCCAGTACGAAAGCGCCGCCCGTGCGGTGCTGGAAAAGCTCTCCGTGGGGATTGTTGACATTGCCGATTACGCCTGCTGCGGCTATCCCATGAGGACAGCCGACCGCAAGACCTGGCTTCTGGCTGCTGCCAGAAATCTCGCCCTTTCCGAGGCAAGAGACATAGACACGCTGGTATTGTGCCAGTGCTGTTTCGGCTCCTTCAAGCACGCCCAGCACGCCCTGGCAAACGATGCGGCCCTGACCGCCGAAATCAACAAGGAGCTTGCACCCCTTGGCCTTGAATACAAGGGCAGAACCCAGGTGGTGCATCTGCTCACAGCCCTGCACGACTGGGTCGGCCCAAACAACATCAAAAATGCCCTTGCCAAAAAGTTTGCAGGCCTTTCCGTGGCCGTGCACAACGGCTGCCACGCCCTGCGGCCAAGCCGCATAACAGGCTTTGACGATCCCTTGAACCCTGTTCTGTGCGACAGCCTTGTGTCACTTACAGGGGCCCTGCCTGTTGACTGGGAAAACCGGCTGGAATGCTGCGGTGCGCCTCTCATGGGCTACAAGGAAGATCTTTCCGCCTCGCTCATGGAAAAAAAGCTTTCCGGTGCCCGCAATGCAGGGGCAAAGTGCATTGTCTCCAACTGCCCCTGGTGCCAGCTCCAGTTCGACAGCGTCCAGGCCCGTGCAGCCGCGGGCAACGGCAAGGCAGCAGTGCCAAGCATCCTCTTTCCCCAGCTTCTGGGCCTTGCAATGGGCATAGATGCAGACAAACTGGGCCTTGCAGACAACATTCTGGATATTTCCGGCCTGGCCCAACTGCTGGAAGAATAAAAAATAAGCAGGTTTTTTAATTGTCTTTAGACAATTTGTTTTTTTGAAAGGAGAAGGTCATGGCAAAGGACCTTATCGGCTCGGTGATGGTTGTTGGCGGCGGAATCACGGGAATGCAGGCAGCTCTTGATCTGGCGGATTCAGGCTACTTCGTTTATCTGGTGGAGCGCACAAGCTCCATCGGCGGTATGATGAGCCAGCTGGACAAGACCTTCCCCACCAACGACTGCGCGATGTGAATTATCTCCCCAAAACTGGTCGAGGTCGGCCGGCACACAAACATCGAGCTGTTGACGCTTTCCGAAGTTAATGAAATCTCCGGGGAAAAGGGCAACTTTTCCGTATCCGTGACCCAGTATCCAAGGTATGTGGATATGAGCAAGTGCATTGCCTGCGGGCTTTGCACGGAAAAATGCCCTGCCAAGGTGGACAACGAATATGAGAGCGGCCTTGTGAAGCGCAAGGCCATCTATGTGAAGTACGCCCAGGCAGTGCCCTTGAAGTACGCCATTGACGACCGCTACTGCCTGAAGCTGCTCAAGGGCAAGTGCGGCCTGTGCGAAAAGAAATGCCCCACCGGAGCCATAAACTACAAGGACAAGAAAAAGGGCCGCACCCTGAAGGTGGGGGCCATTGTTCTTGCCCAGGGCACAAAGGCATTCGATCCGGCCACAAACGACACTTACGGATATGCCAAGAATCCCGACATTGTCACCAGCCTTGAGTTCGAGCGCATCCTTTCGGCTTCCGGCCCCTACGGCGGGCACCTTGTGCGTCCCAGCAACCACGAGGAGCCAAAGAAGATAGCCTGGATTCAGTGCGTGGGCTCGCGGGATGAGCATCTTGGAGACAAGGGCTACTGCTCGGCTGTGTGCTGCACCTATGCTGTAAAGGAGGCCATGCTGGCCAAGGAGCACTCCAAGTCCTTCCTTGACACCGCGGTTTTCTACATTGATGTGCGAACCTTTGGCAAAGACTTCGAGCGCTACTACAACCGCGCCAAAGACGAAGCAGGTGTGCGCTTTGTAAAGACAAAGCTGGCCACGGTTGATAAAACCGCTGACAACAAGCCCCTTCTGCGCTATGTGGACGATACTGGAGCCCGCCAGGAGGAGGCTTTTGACATTGTGGTGCTCTCCGTGGGCCTTACCACCACCGCAGAAGGCCGGGAGCTTGCGGCCAAGCTGGGCGTGGGCCTTGACCGCTACGGTTTTGCAGCCACCAACAGCTTCAACCCTGTGGAAACCGACCAGCCGGGCATCTTTGTTTGCGGAGCCTTTGCTGCCCCCAAAGATATCCCCTCGTCAGTCATAGATTCATCGGCTGCCGCAGGCATGGCCGGGAACCTTCTGGCCCCTGCCCGCAAAACCTTGACCCGCACCGTTGAAATCCCGTCCCAGACAGATGTCCGGGGCGAGGCCAACCGCATCGGCGTTTTTCTGTGCTGCTGCGGCACCAACATCGCGGGCGTTGTGAATATGGACAACCTGCTTGAATACACCAAGACCCTGCCGGATGTGGCCCATGTGGAGAAAAACCTTTTCTCCTGCTCCCAGGACTCCCAGGACAAAATGGCCAAGGTCATTGCAGAGCAGAAGCTAAACCGCATTGTGGTTGCTGCCTGCACCCCCAAGACCCATGAGCCCCTTTTTCAGGAAACCCTCTCCAACGCAGGCCTTAACAAGTACCTTTTTGAAATGGTCAACATCCGCAACCAGGACTCCTGGGTGCACAAGGATGTGCCGGAAAAAGCCACAGAAAAGGCAAAAGACCTTGTGCGCATGGCTGTGGCCAAAGCGGCCCTGCTTCAGCCCTTGAGCGAGCCGGTGCTTACCATTGACCAGAACGCCCTTGTGATAGGCGGCGGCGTTGCAGGCATGGAAGCAGCCCGAATGCTGGCAACCCAGGGCTTCAAGACCTACATCGTGGAGCGCAGCGCACAGCTCGGCGGCCAGGCCCTTTCCCTTGCCCGCACCTGGAGGGGCGAGGACATTCAGGCATATCTCAAGCAGCTCATTTCAGAGGTGAAAAACAACTCCCTCATCGAGGTTTTCACCGACTCATCCTTAACAGCGGTGGATGGCTTTGTGGGCAACTTCAAGACCACCATCTCGACAAACGGCAAGGCACAGACCCTTGTCCACGGCGTCACCATTGTTGCCTGCGGCGCAAGCGAGCTTGTTCCGGATTCGTACGGCTACGGCCAGGATAAACGCATCGTGACCGGCCTTGAGCTGGAAAAGCACATGGTGCTCGACCCTGATTCGCTTTCCGGAATCCACAGCGCGGTATTTGTCCAGTGCGTGGGCTCGCGCATCCCGGAAAGGCCCTACTGCTCAAAGGTCTGCTGCACCCAGAGCATCAAGAACGCCCTGGCCCTCAAAAAGAAGAATCCGTCCCGCAAGGTCTTTGTCCTTTACCGCGACATGAGGCCCTACGGCCTGCGGGAAGAGCTTTACCGCGAAGCCCGCATGGCAGGCGTCATTTTTGTGCGCTACAATTTCGACAAACCCTTTGAGGTGACCCACTCCAACAAGGGGGTCACGGTTTCATTCACAGATTCCATTTTAAACCGCAAAATGACCGTGACAAGCGATCTGTTGGTGCTGGCAAGCGCCATCAACCCGGAAAAGGAAAACCCCCTTGCCCAGCTTTACAAGGTAAGCCAGAATGCTGACGGCTTCTTTGCAGAGGCCCATGTGAAGCTGCGGCCCGTGGATTTTGCAACAGACGGCGTTTTTGTGTGCGGCCTTGCCCATGCGCCAAAGAGCATAGATGAATCCATAACCCAGGCCCAGGCTGCCGCTGCAAGGGCTGTCACCCTGCTCTCGCGGGAGACAATCGCCGTGCCCGGAACCATTGCCCAGGTGGATGCCCCCTGGTGCAGCAGTTGCGGCGTGTGTGTGTCCATCTGTCCATACGGTGCGCCCAAGTTCGATGAAAAGTCCGGCAAGGCACAGATCGAAGCCTCCCTGTGCAAGGGCTGCGGCCTTTGCGTGGCGTCATGCCGCTCCGGGGCTATTCATCTTAACGGGTTTGATGGGAATCAGATACTGGCAATGGTCGAAATGGTCATGGACTAAAGAAGGGCTGTCCCAGGGAAACGATGGCTGCGTTACGCGGGGCTTCGCCGGGCCTCAATGTACAAAAAGTACACCCTCGTCCCGGCTCGCCCCGCAAGCCTTGCCATCCCTTCCCTGGAACAGCCCCGTACGCTGTGGGTTGAAATTTATCCCCCGCTTGCAAGCCAAAACCTTCCTTTCCCTGGGACAGCCCCGCAAGCCTTGCATCCGCCGCCCCCTCTGGAACTGCCAGGGGAGTTTGTGGTTTAAAAGAAACATACTCCCAGGCCGTCATCCCCGCGAAAGCGGGGATCCAGATTCGTTGCGTGGTTCTTGCACAACTTGCAAGGTTCACCAAAACATTTCAGACATACATCATTATCCGGCAAAGCAAGCCAAAGCCCTCGACTCCATTGGACAGCCCCGTGCGCTGCGGGCTGATTGAACAGCCGCCGCATCCGCCACCTCTTGAACTGCCGGGCTTTTGGGGCAGCGCGGTTCTGCAAAGTCCAAAACCGCAAGACCCTTGTTATCCGCCTGCCAAACCTGATGCCCGATTGCAGAAAAACGATATTGGTGCTTGACAAATTAAGCTGTTTATAAGATGCTTTTTCAATAGGTTTTCTGTTTTTAGGCTCGCCCCGAAAAATCAAAAAGTTAACATCCGAATCTGTGGAGGTGTGTATGAAGAGGCTTTATCCGCCCCGTCTGTCAGCCTATTGCTGCGCGCTTTTTCTGGTTCTTGCCCTTTTTGCCTGCCCGGCCGGCGCTGCCGTGCATCAGGTGCTTTTTGCCGGTTACGACAGGGTCTATGTGGATGCCACAGGAACCACCCCGATTCCCCTGGATGGGAACACGCCCTATTTTACAGCTCTCTATGATGACCAGCAGCACATACTCATAATCCAGGCTCACGGGCAGGCAACCTTCTGGGCCCAGGACATGGGACAGATGCTGCCCGCCGCAGGAAGCGGCCTTGCCTACATCTTTCAACTGTGGGCACTGGCCAACGGAGACTTCGGTGCAACAGAAATCGCCGGGGCTGTTGTGGGCGGGGTTCAGTACACAAACTTCAACTTTGCCAACACTGCAATGCCTCCCTTTGAAATAATACTTGGCATGCGCAATGGCTCAACCACCATCAACTGGGGCCGTTTCACCTACGGCGCAGGCCAGCCCTACGGCGAATTTTACCTGGAAAACGCAAACAACCCTCCCGGCAGCAACTGGGACACCTTTGTTATAATGGAGCGCCCCGGCCTCCAGGGCGGCTTTATCCAGCCTGAACAGCGCTATGACCTTCCTCCAATCACTGGATTGGATTTGCGGATTCTGGATGCCCAGGCAACAGACGGGGTTGTCCGCAGCTTTTATGCGTTTGGCGCAGCGCCCTGTTTTCAACAAGGTCCCGGATGGGGCGCCCGCATGGTGCTTCACACATTGAATGAGGCCATAAGCATGGAAACTGCAAATGAAGTGCTTGTGGGCGTTCCCAGAAAACTCAACGAGTGGGTTGCGCCACCCCTTCCCGCCTTCCGCGCCAACCTTGCCCCGCGTCCGGCTGCCTTCTGGGGTGCCGCGGCGGGCGGTCAGGCAGGCGCAGCAGGCAGCCCCAACTACACCGGCAAGGAAACAGACCCCTGGAACTATTTCTGCTACATCCAGAATCTGGGCAGAAATGCGCATCAGGTGGGTAAGGATTTTCACTGGGCCGTGGCAAAGCGCTTCATGGAAAACAAGGCTTATCCCCTTGCTGCGGCAGGCCTTCTTGTTGCAGCCCTGTTTGCAGGGGTTGCCATAATCCGCAGAAAAGGCTTGGGCAAAGACCTGTAACAATCACAGGCGTTTTTTGACATGCTGCTTTTAAAAAGGCCGGGGGCTGGCATCCTCCTCGGCCTTTTTTATCGCTGCCCTGTTCATGCCTGTTTTGGATTGTCATTGACAGACAAACGCTTCTTTGCTATGCAATGGATGTTAAATGAAAGAACCGGGGCAGGGAGAAGCCCTTTTTGGACCGTATAAACATTTTAGGAAGCGGAGGGAAAACAAAAACCATGAAGATGAGCAGAGCACTCATATTGACGGTTGTGGCGGTTATCGGACTTGCCGTTATGGGTTCAGGCCTTTTTGCTGCAGATGTGCCTGATGTGATCCAGATGAAGGACCCCATCTACAGTGCGCACACCCGCGGCATCGTGTCCTTCACCCACACCAAGCATTATGCAGATTACGGCATTTCCTGCGGCGAGTGCCATCACGATGACAAGGGCCAGCCCCTTGCAGACCTTAAGACCGGCGATACCACGCACCGCTGCAGCGAGTGCCATTCCAAGCCCGGCGATGTTCCCAGGACCGCTTTGAAGGACCTTGCCGAAGATGCAAAGACCAAGCTCACCCTGGAATACCATGCCGGCGCTATGCATCTCAACTGCATCGGCTGCCACAAGGACTGGAACAAAGAGCACGGCAAGCGCGGCCCGGAAGGCGCCCCGATAAGCTGCAACGACTGCCATCCCAAGGAATAAACACATATTCAAACATGCGTAAAAAGGCCGGCGGGTTTCCGCCGGCCTTTTTTGTTTTCCTTCCTTTTGGAATCTTTCACTCCACCCAAACACCATTGACGGCCCATGCCCGGTTCAGGTATTGCTTGATAAAGGCATGAGAATCGGAAAACCGATGCCGCCTGTTGGCAGGTTTCCATCCAGAAAGGACAACCCAGGAGAGAAAAGCCGTGGGCGAAGTTTTTGAAGTCTATGTGAAGACCCATTTTTCTGCGGCCCATTCCCTGTGCGGCTACCCTGGGGACTGCGCCCGCATGCACGGCCACAACTGGATGGTGGAGGTCTATGTGGCCTGCCGGAAGCTTGATGAAATCGGCATAGGCATTGATTTCCGGGAAATAAAAAAGACCGTGGCCCAGGTCCTTGGCGCACTTGACCACCAGAATCTCAATGATCTTGAAGCATTTGCAAACCAGAACCCCACCTCTGAAATCATTGCCAGATACCTCTACAAGGAGCTGCAAAAAAAGCTGGCCAGGCCCGGCCTTTCCATATCCAGGGTAAAGGTTTCCGAAACCCCGGGTGCAGGGGCCTTCTACTGGGAGGAATGAGTTGGCCCTTCTTGTCTGTGAAATTTTTTACAGCATTCAGGGCGAATCCAGCTTTGCGGGCAGGCCCTGCGCCTTTGTGCGCCTTGCAGGCTGCAACCTTTCCTGCTCATGGTGCGACACAGCCTACGCAACAAAGGAAACCGCCATCCCCATGAGCGTGGGGCAGATTGTTGAGGCCACAGAAAAGTTCGACTGCCCCCTTGTGGAGATAACCGGCGGGGAACCCCTGTTGCAGGAGCAGACCCCCACTCTTGCCCAGGCTCTGCTGGACAGGGGCAAAACTGTTCTGGTGGAGACAAACGGAAGCCTTGACATAAGCGCCCTGCCTGCACAATGTATTAAAATTATGGACATAAAATGCCCCGATTCCGGCCAGGAAGGGCATAATTGTTACGAAAACCTAAAGCGCCTGGCCCCCTGGGACGAGGTGAAGTTCGTGCTGGCTTCCCGCAGGGATTACGAGTTTGCAAAAGCCCTGATGCAGGGGCCTTTTGGCAAGTTTTTTCAAAACAGGGCAGTGCATTTTTCGCCTGTTGTGGGCCTGCTTGAACCCGGAGACCTGGCAGCCTGGATGCTTTTAGACAAAAGCCCTGCCCGAATGAGCCTTCAGCTTCACAAAATCATCTTCGACCCCAATGCCAGGGGGGTGTGAGCCATGAATCCAAAAGCCGTGGTCCTGCTTTCCGGCGGCCTTGACTCTGCAACAGCCCTGGCTGTGGCCATCAAGGAGGGTTTTGACGCCTTTGCCTTGAGCTTTTTCTACGGCCAGCGCCACCAGGTGGAGCTTGAAGCTGCCAGCAGGGTTGCAAAGGCACTTGGCGCAAGCCGGCACCTGGTGCTCAACCTGGATATGCGGCCCATAGGCGGCTCGGCCCTCACCGGCAGCCTGGCGGTTCCCAAGAACAGGCCGGTTGACGAGCTTTCAGAAGGCATCCCCGTAACCTATGTGCCTGCAAGGAACACCGTGTTTTTATCCTACGCCTTGGCCTGGGCCGAAGTGCTTGAATCATTTGATATTTTCATTGGCGTAAATGCTCTTGACTATTCAGGGTATCCGGACTGCCGCCCGGAATTTGTGCGCTCCTTTGAGCAAACCGCCAACCTTGCCACCAAGGCCTGTGTGGAAGGAAGGGGAGCCGTGAAAATCCATGCGCCCCTCATCAGCCTTACCAAAGCTCAAATAATAAGGCTTGGCCTTTCCCTGGGCGTGGATTACTCCATCACCCATTCGTGCTATGATCCCCTGCCGGGCGGCAAGGCCTGCGGCCATTGCGATTCCTGCATCCTGCGAAGCAGGGGCTTTGCCGGGGCAGGGCTGGCCGACCCGGCTGCCTGATGATTGCGGGGTGATTGCAAAACCTTAAAAAAAAGATTTGCAGGAGGGAACCGTTTTCTCAAAAAAAGGTCCCCCGCAAAAAAAAGAGACTGCCATCGGCCCCACAATAAAGGATTGACCCGGCCTTTTGGGAAAGGAGACTTTTTATGGGCCCAGCCAGAAAAAAGGGTGAGCCTGCCTACACAGCCGAAACACTGGTGCACATAATAGGCTCCAACAAGCTGCAGAACGAGCTTCTGGCCATTTACCTGGAGGAGCAGCTCAAGCTTTCGTGCCAGGTCCCTCCCCATTTTGGCCTGCCCCTGGAAACAGAGCAGGGCGCGGGCCAGATTCACCTCATTCTGTTCGACTGCATGGACACAAGCCCGGATTCCCTGTGGGAGCAGGTGGAAAAGGCCGACAGGGAGAGCAGGTCATTGTTTTTTGTGGCGCTTTTCAATGCGGACACCAGCGAGGAGTTCACCCGCAAGGCAATGGCCAGAAGGGCAAGAGGCGTGTTTTACCGCAACACCTCCCCAAAGGCCATGCTAAAGGGCCTGCTGGCCATTCTGGACGGCGAGCTCTGGTATTCCCGCGAGGCCCTTTCCCAGTTTCTCATAGAGCCCCGCTCCCAGGGGATGCTTCCCGAAAACGCAGACGCAGACCTCACGGTAAGGGAAAAGGAAATACTCACCCGCATAGCAGATGGGGCAAGCAACAAGGAAATTGCAGACAGCCTTTTCATAAGCCTCCACACGGTTAAAAGCCACATTTACAACATCTACAAGAAAATCGGCGTAACAAACCGTCTCAAAGCCGCCCAATGGGTTACAAAGCAGCAGAAAAACTACTGATGACAAGCGGTTTGGCAAGCCGCCGGAGACAAGCCATGAGCAAAGTTGAAGAGCTTTACAGGGGAAGGGTTTTTTCCCTTGTCAGGGAAACCGTGGACCTGCCCAACGGCCGCAGAGCGAATCTGGACATAATACAACACCCTGGTGCTGCGGCCATGCTGCCGGTGACCGATGACGGCCTTTTTCTTTTGCTCAAGCAGTACCGCCACGCAGTCGGGGAATTTATATGGGAGATTCCGGCCGGAACCTTGAACCCCGATGAAAGCCCCACGGAATGCGCCTACCGGGAGATGGAGGAGGAAACCGGGTACAAGGCCGCCAAGCTGGAAAAGCTTGCGGTCATCACCCCTGTTCCGGGCTACAGCACGGAGAGGATTCACATTTTTTTGGCCACCGGCCTTTCCCCCTCCGCCCAAAAGCTTGACAATGACGAGGTTCTCACCGTGCATTCCTTTTCACCGGGCCAGGTTTGGTCCATGCTGGAAAAAGGCGAAATTATTGACTCCAAAACCCTCTGCGCCCTGCTTCTTGCCAGATCCATCCTGCCCGGCCTCGGATAGAGGAGTTGCCACGCTTTTTGCAGGTCCGCCCGCCAAAAAAATAAGGGGGCAGCCTTTACAAGCGCTTTTTTGTGATTAACTTCTTCTTCGAACAAGTAAAGCACTTTTATTTATTCAAAATTTTTTTCCGTGGCCAAGCCCGGCAGGCTGCTGGCACAGAGCCTTGTAAAGGGCTTGTTCTTGTTGCGTATCCGGTGCAGCAACAAAAGGCCATCCAAAGAGGCGCAAAAGAGTTTTTAAACTCCTTTCTTTTTTGGGCCATAAGGCCAATGCAAAAAAGACAAGGAAAAACATCAACAGGGACAACATTCAACTGAAGGAGGAAGGCAACCATGAAACTCACACCATTGGCTGATCGCATTCTTGTCAAACGGGTGGAGGAGGAAAGCAAGACCAAGGGAGGAATCATCATTCCCGAAACCGCCAAGGAAAAACCTGCCGAAGGCGTTGTTGAGGCGGTGGGTCCCGGCAAAATGAAGGAAGATGGAACCCGCATTCCCGTGGATGTGAAAAAGGGCGACAGGGTTCTTTTCGGCAAGTATTCGGGCACAGAGGTCAAAATCTCCGGCGATGAATACCTCATCATGCGCGAAGACGACATCCTGGGCGTCATCAAAAAATAAGGGAAACATCCATCCGGCCTGAAAGCCGCATGGCCCCACATATTTTTTTAACCAGAAACCGCTTCAAGGAGGCAGGAAAACATGGCTGGCAAAGAGATCAAATACGACATGAAAGCCCGCGAAGCAATGCTCAAGGGCGTGAAGACCCTGGCGGACGCAGTGGCTGTTACCCTTGGCCCCAAAGGCAGGAATGTGCTGCTGGACAAGGCCTGGGGCTCCCCCACCGTGACCAAGGACGGCGTGACCGTGGCCAAAGAGATCGAGCTTTCCGACAAGTTCGAGAACATGGGTGCGCAGATGGTCAAGGAAGTTGCTTCCAAAACCTCCGACACCGCCGGTGACGGCACCACCACCGCAACTGTTCTTGCCCGCGCCATCTACGAGGAAGGCATCAAGCTTGTTGCTGCCGGAAACAACCCCATGGCCATCAAGCGCGGCATAGACAAAGCCTGCGAAGTCTGCATCAAAGAGCTCCAGAAAATGTCCAAGCCCACCAAGGAGCAGAAGGAAATCGCCCAGGTGGGAACCATCTCCGCCAACAATGACGCCACCATCGGCAACATCATTGCCGAGGCCATGAACAAGGTGGGCAAGGAAGGCGTCATCACGGTGGAAGAGGCCAAGTCCATGGACACCACCCTTGAGGTGGTCGAGGGCATGCAGTTCGACCGCGGCTACATCTCCCCCTACTTTGTGACCGATCCGGAAAAAATGACCGTCTCTCTGGACGAGCCCTACATTCTCATCAACGAGAAGAAGGTCAGCTCCATGAAGGACCTTCTGCCCCTGCTTGAGCAGATAGCCAAGATGGGCAGGCCGCTTGTCATCGTGGCAGAGGATGTGGAAGGCGAAGCCCTGGCAACCCTGGTTGTCAACAAGCTGCGCGGAACCCTCCAGGTGGCGGCTGTCAAGGCCCCCGGCTTTGGCGACCGCAGGAAGGCCATGCTCGAAGACATCGCCATCCTCACCGGCGGCCAGGTTGTTTCCGAAGACCTGGGCATCAAGCTTGAGAACATCACCCTTTCGGATCTCGGCAAATGCAAGCGCGTCACCATTGACAAGGACAACACCACCATTGTTGACGGCGCAGGCGCCCGCAGCGCGCTGGAAGGCCGCGTGAAGCAGATTCGCGCCCAGATTGATGAGACCACAAGCGACTACGACCGCGAGAAGCTCCAGGAGCGTCTGGCCAAGCTCATCGGCGGTGTGGCTGTCATCAATGTCGGCGCTGCCACCGAGACCGAAATGAAGGAAAAGAAAGCCCGCGTGGAAGACGCATTGAACGCCACCCGTGCCGCGGTCGAGGAAGGCATTGTCCCCGGCGGCGGTGTTGCCCTGGTGCGTTGCCTGGACGCCCTTGACAAGGCCCGCATCTCCGGCGAGGAGAAGCTTGGCGCCCGCGTTGTCCGCCGCGCCATTGAAGAGCCCCTGCGCCGCATTGCAGGAAACGCAGGCATGGAAGGTGCCGTGGTCATTTCAAAGGTGCTGGAAGGCAAGGGCGCCTTTGGCTACAATGCTGACACCAATGTTTATGAAGACCTCATCGAGGCAGGCGTCATTGACCCCACCAAGGTCACCCGCCTTGCCCTGCAGAACGCCTGCTCCGTTGCAGGCCTTATGCTCACCACCGAGGCCATGATTGCTGACAAGCCAGAGCCCAAGGGAGAAGGCGGCGGCATGGGCCCCGGCATGGGCGGCATGGGCGGCATGGGCGGCGGCATGGGTGGCATGGGCGGCATGATGTAAGCCCATTATAATCCCGGAAATTGAAAACTCTCCGGCCTTGAACCCCTGGCGCTGAAATAAGGCGCCAGGGGAAAGGTCGGGAAAGCCGCAACAAAAACAAGGCGGACTACGGTTTGCAGCAGCCCGGAAAGGCTGTTGCCCGCCTGGTTCGCCTCGTTGCTTTGCAGGGTGGCCCTGCTGCAAAAACAAAGCCGCTGCATTCAACTTTCACAACCAAATCGGCCTGCCTGTGCGGCTGGCGCAGAGATAAGGGATAAAATGCAGATACAGCAGTTCCGCTACGGAACAGACAACCTTGGCTATGTGCTTTATCGGGGCCAAAAGGCCATTGCTGTTGACGGCGGCGCAGTTCAGAGGATTCTGGACTTTTTAAAGGAAAAGGGCCTTTCCCTGGAAGTTGTCACCAACACCCACAACCACCCGGATCATACTGCCGGCTCCCTTGAGCTGGCAAAAATTACCGGGGCCGACCTTCTTGCCCCAGCCCAGGCGGCAAGGCAAAAACGCATTGTTCTTGAGGGCCGGGCCATTGAGGTCATCCCTACCCCAGGACACACGGCGGACTCCGTGTGCTTTTACGCCCCGGGCATACTTGTCAGCGGAGACACCCTGTTCAACGCCACAGTGGGCAACTGCTTTTCCGGGGATCTGGACGCCTTTTACCGCTCCATAAAAACCCTTATGGCCCTGCCCGATGACACCCTTGTCTATGCAGGCCACGACTATGTGGAGCAGTCCCTTGAGCTTGCAAGGCACATCGAGCCGGACAATCCGGCCATTGACAGATACCTTGCCCAGTACGACCCATACAATGTCCGGTTTTCCCTTGCCTGGGAAAAAGCGGCAAATCCCTACCTGCGCTTCAACGAGCCTGCTGTTGTGACGCTCATGCAGGCAAGGGGTTTTGACACCTCCACGGAAATCGCCCGCTGGTATGCGCTTATGAAATCGTTTTAGGCGCCAAACAGGGTTTAAGGCCCTAACTCCTTGTGCTGAAAAGCGTTTTGAATGAAAGGGTTTTTCCATGGACAAGGCCCAAAGCTCCCTTTTGCAGATGGATAATCCGATTATCCGCCGGGTTCTGTTTCATCCAAGGCCCCAGTTCGGCGGCCCGCCGCAGGGGGCAAGGGATTTGTCTTTCAAGGCCTATGACGGGACGAGGCTTGGAGGGAGATTCTATCCGGCTGACCCGGCCGGGATTCACATCCTCTATTTTCACGGCAACGGAGAGATAGCCCAAGATTACGACTCCCTGGCAGGCCAGTTCACCAGCCGCTCCATCAGCCTTATGGTGGCCGATTACCGGGGCTATGGGTTGAGCCAGGGCGAGCCCACGGTTTTTTCGCTGCTTGCAGACGCCCACGCTTTTTTCAATGAAACAAGGCGCTTCATGGAGCAGGATGGCCGCACCGGCCCCTTGTGGGTCATGGGCCGCTCATTGGGAAGCGCACCGGCCCTGGAGCTTGCCGCCAATGTGCCGGAGAGCATAAGCGGACTCATAATTGAATCGGGCTTTGCCGACTCGCTGGACCTTCTGGAGCGCATCGGTGCGCCTGCGGCCCTTCTGGGAATAAAGCAAGACCCTGTTGGCAACCTTGCAAAAATGGCTTCAATCGCCCTTCCGACTCTGGTCATTCACGCGGAATACGACCACATCATCCCCCTTTCCCACGGCCGGGCCCTGTTTGACGCCTGCCCGTCCTTGCGCAAGCTCTTTTATGAGGTGGCAGACGCAAATCACAACGACATATTTTTTGTGGACATGGCGGGCTACATGAGCACCCTGCAAAGCTTTGTGGAGGCAAAATAACCCGGCGTCCGCCGATTTGTGCCATTCAAATTACAAGGAGCGGATTTAATGACACCGCAGGAAAAACCAAGCTTTTCAAACATGGTTCTTCACACGGCCGCCGCCTTTCAGGCAAGCCGTGTGCTTCTTACAGCCGTGGAGCTTGACCTTTTTTCACATATCAACAGCCAAAGGCTTGACAGCAAAAGCCTGGCGCAAAAGATGAAATGCAACCCCAGGGCCCTGGACAGGCTGTTGAACGCCCTGTGCGCCACAGGCTTTTTAAGCAAGCAGGACGGCCTTTTTGCCAATACGGATGAGGGCCGCGCCCTTTTGTGCACAGACAGCCCGGATTACATGGCAGGACTTTTACACATGGCCCACCTGTGGGACACATGGGGAAACCTTACGGACATTGTGAAAAACGGGCCCTCCCCTGCCCAGGACATATCCGGCCGGGATGAAAAATGGTTTGAGGCCTTCATCGCGGCCATGCACTGGCGGGCAAAAACCCATGCCCCCCATCTGGCAGCCCTGCTCAAAGACCTTATGGGAAACCGCATCCTGGATGTGGGCGGGGGGTCGGGCATTTACACTGCTGCCATGCTGAAGGAAGGCAAAGGGGCATCGGCTGTCATTTTTGATCTGCCCCCTGTTGTGGAGATGACCCGCAAATACCTTGCAGAGGCCGGTCTTGCGGAAAGGGCACAGGTGGTTGCAGGCAATTATTTGAAAGACCCGCTTCCTGTTGGCTTTGATCTTGTTTTCCTTTCAGCTGTCATCCACATAAACGGGCCAAAGGAAAATGCAGCCCTTGTGGCCAGATGCGCAGAGGCACTCAATTCCGGCGGGCGGCTTGCTGTGGTGGATTTCATAATGGAGCCGGACCGCACAGCCCCGCGCTTTGGTGCGCTCTTTGCCATAAACATGCTCACCGGCACCCCTTCGGGCGACACCTACACATTAAATGAAGTGCGATTGTGGATGGAGCAGGCAGGGCTTGAGTTTGAGGGACTGGGTGAGTCCGGGGGCAACACAAGAATGGTTATGGGCAGAAAACCATGAAGGCGCTGCTGTGGAATCGCGCACCCATAAACGGAAGAAGGCTTCTTTTGATATGGTTACAATAAAGGAAATTGTCAGCCTTGTCCGATCAGCGCAAAACTTTGACCCGGATTCCCTTGAAAACCGCAGCCCTTACCTTATTGACATTCTGATTCCCAAAATCGGCTGGGTTTTGAAAAAGTATTTCCGGGCTTCGGTTAAGGGGGTTGAAAGAATTCCTCAAGGCCCGGCCCTGTATGTGGGCAATCATTCAATGGGTATGCAGACCCTTGATACGGGCATCTTCTTTGCCCAAGCCTACAAGGCTCATGGAATGGACGCCCTGCCTTACGGCCTTCAGCACGACATAGGCCTTGTAATCCCCCTTGTATCCCGTCTGGCCGCTGCCGCCGGAGGAGTCCGCGCCACAAAGGAGAACGGCCTTAAACTTCTGGCCCAGGGCCACAAGGTCATAACCTATCCCGGCGGCGGGGAGGATGCTTTCCGGCCTTATCGCAACCGGGACAAAATTGTTTTCAACAGTCGCACAGGGTATATCCGTCTGGCCCTTGAAGCAGGCGTGCCGATAGTCCCGATAGTTTCGGCCGGTGCCCAGGCCGCATTTTTCATTGTGGATGATCTGCGCTGGCTGGCAAAGGCCCTGGGTCTGGAAAAAAGGTTCCGAATCGGGGTGTGGCCTCTCATGGTGAGCTTTCCGCTGGGCGTAACCCTTTTTCCCAACCCATTTTTCATCCCCTTCCCAACGCGAATCTGCATGGAGGTGATGAAGCCGGTAAGGTTTGAGCGATCAGGAAAGGCTGCCGCCCAAGATGACGCCTTTGTGCGCTCCTGCGCGGAGCGCGTGGAAAGCGCCATGCAGCAGACCCTCACGCGCCTTGCGCGAGAACGGGAGGATAAGGCAGGCTGTTGTATAACCTGAAGTGTTTGCAGCAGCGTGAATGATTTTTCTACAGCCCGGTCAAATCCCGTATGCCCAGATAGCCCTCGTGGGTCTGGACATGGGCTGTATCGCGCCCGGTGCGCAGCGTCATGAGGTAGCCTTCCTGGGTGAGGCGCACCTCAAGAAGCCCGCTTTGTATGAAGGAGCGGGCCTGGGGGCTCACCGACCCGCCCCGGCAGGCCTCAAGCAGGCTGGCAAAATCATCCGAATATCGGCCCGTGCCCTGGAACATCCGTTCCTGGCAGGCTGCCATCTCGCTTAAAATTCTCCTCTCAAACCCCTGGGCCAAAGATTCCCTTTCCTGGGCCTGGGAGCTTGAGTCCACGGCCTGGGTCTGGCCGGCTGGCAGGGTTTGCAGCATCCACACAGACAGCATGATCCAGGCCCCGCCAAGAAGCAGCGCGAAAATGACAGGCAAAAGGGCCATGTTCACGGCCTTGGCGTCCAGAAGGGGGGCCTCGTTGGCCTGAAAGGTTCTGGAAAGCCTGTCTGCAAGGCTTCTGCGTCTTTTATCGGTCCATTGGAGAAGCAGGGGAAGCCCTGCCAGCGCCAGGGTGAGGATGTTGCCCAAAAAGCGCAGCACAAAGCGTCCCGCACCGGGTATCTCGCCGTCCTCTTTCAGCACCTTTATGCCTGCCGCTCTCTGGCCGCGGCTTTCCTTGTTTTTCATGGGAGAAAGCAGCAAGGCCCACAGAAAAATCAGCCCCACAAGAACCAGAAAGACATTGCCGAAAAAATAATCCGGCTTCAGGACAAGTATAAGGCGCTCAAGGGAGTTGCCGGCCCCGGCAAGCCTGTGGGGCAGAACAAAGCGCAGAAAGGCTGAAAAGCCTATAAGCGCAACAATGCAGACGCACAGCGTCCTGAACAGGGTGTGAGTTGTGGCAAGCGCCCTCTGGCCGTATGTGGCCGGGCTTTTTGCTTTGAAATCAAAACCCGGCGGCAGTTTGCTGCTGCCCAGGGGCCGCACAACGGTGCGGGCAGGCACGGTCTGCTTTGTCTTTGAGGCTTTGGTCGGGGCATCCCCCGCATCGGCTGAAGGGGCTTCCGGCTTGGCCGATTTTTTGTATTTGGCAACAATTATTCCGCAGGCAGGGCATTCGCCAAGCCCGTCTGCTCCGCACAGCAGGGGGTCATCCGGGCCGGAGGGCTCATATCCGCAGGCAGGGCAAAGGCCTGGCATTTTGGCCTGGTCATTTTCCTCCAGAATGCAAAGAGCCCCAGTCTTTTCCACAGAGGCCTTCAGGCGCTGGGCTGTGGTCAGGTCCGCGTCCCTCTTTATTACATCAGGGGCGTTTTCAAAAAGGGCCTCCACCTCGTCAGGCTCAATGCCGAAAAGCTCTGCAAGGCGCCCGCAGACAGCCTGCCGGTCCTGGTCGGCGGCAAGTTGGCCGGTGAAAATCAGGTTATATTTTTTTGCCTTTTTCATGGCGCTTGACTTTAAATAGGGTATTGGGGTTGCCACACAATATCCGGCATATTTTCTTCCGGCAAAATATAAGCCTAAAGACTGGAAAGCAAGCCCCCTGCATATAAAAACATCCGAAACCCCGCCCAAAGTCGGCTGTGGCTCTGGCCACCATGCGCGGGTTTGCCGGGCCTTGCCTGCAAAAAGCTTTTAAACGAGCCTTTTTACACGCATCACATTTTCCATGAAATGCTCCACCTGGGCATAGACACCCTTTTCGTTGACAATGCGCGGGTCGCTCATGTCGTATTCCATAACAAGGAGCGGCAGGCCCCTTTCCCTGCATTTTTCGCGCAGAATGCCGTTCAGGGCCTGGGCGTTCTTGCAGCCTATGTGCCCGGACATCATGAGCATGTCTATATCAAAGTTCTCCACAGCAAAAAAAAGATCGTCAAAGTAGTTTTCCATGGGCCCGCGGGAGTGCCGGGCCATGGGGCCTGCCATGATGTGGCGGCCAAGATCCCGCAGCATGGATTTTTCCGATGAAATGTCAATGGGCGAAAGACGGCTGAAGGAAAGGCTGTCCATTATAAACGAAAGGCCGTAAGTTTTTTCCGCCCATACCCACATGCGGGTGAGAAAGGCCGGAAAAACACCCCAGAGAAAGGCCCTCACCTGCTCCTTTTCAACAGCCCCCTTTTGGGCGTCAAAGTTTTTTTTGGCAAGGCAGGTGATGTCCTCCAAAAGGCTCAAGGCCTCCTGCGTGCCCGGCCGCACAATAAAGCTCCACAGATGGGTTAGATAAACCGCTTCCGCCGCCAGGGGCGCAGGCCTTGCCCGCAGCATGTCCCACAGGGCGGATTCGGTTTCCATCATGGAGTTTCGCAACCAACAGATGCGGGCAAGCTTATCAAAATCCATGCGGCCGGGGGTGTGTTTCTCCAGCCAGGCGATAAGGCTTTCAAGCTCTCCGGCAAAGTAATCCGCCGCCCTTTCCGAATAAAAATTGTAGGGCACATCCAGATAAAAAACAGGCACGCCAAGCTGACGGCCGATTACCGTGTACGAGGCCATTCCGCCGTCACAGGGCGAGTTGGAGGTGATTACAGCCCCGGGTTTGGGAAGATTCCCTGCATGGGCGATGCCCATTATGTGACGGGGCAGGCTGCATATATCGGGCGGCACTCCGGCGTTGTCGGCAATGTCCAGGTATTTTTCGGCAAGTTCAGGCTGGAGCATGGGCAGCAGAAAGCCCAGATATTCCGTGAACCAGGAGTTTAGCCCCATTGCAAAAAGAATTTCCGGCGGGACCAGATCTTCGTTCAAGACCAGTCTTTCGGGCTGGTCGAAAAGAGTATGGACAGCCTCTGTGCCGTGAAAAAAGATGGCCCTCAAAAGCCGGGCATTGGCCTGACGGTAGGCCCCGGAGCGGGAGCCCACAAGAAGGTGGTAAAGGCGGGGGGCAGCGCCGAATGAGGCAAGCCAGGGATATTGCCGTGCATTGGAAAAAAGCCTGGCCGGGTTGTTGCGGGCAGCCTGGCCCAAAGCCTTGCCTGCAATGGCTGCAAGGTTTTTCCAGTAAACGGCGGTGTCGGATAGCTGCAATGGCACAGGCCCCACCTTTTTTGCCAGGAAAACAATAGCCTTGTTTGCCCTAAAGCTTCAGGAATTTTTTTTCAGCCAGCCGGTTTTTGAATGCCGCCCATATTTTGGGCAGGGCAATGGCATTGGCCTTGTCTGCAATTGTTGCGGGGATAAGCCCGCCGGGATTTGTCCACACGCTGTAGGAGACCTTGGTTTTGCCGCCGTCCTCCAGCGGCTCGAAAAGCCAGTATCCATCGTTATAAATCGCTTCAATGGGCGTTTTGAAGCCCCATTTCACATGGCCTTTTATCTGGGGGTCATCAGGGGTTTTTCTGAAAGGGCCTTTTTCAAGGGTCCACTTGGAGCGGAATGCCCCGGAAATGCCGTCCGGGTCTTTCTCGTCTGTAAGGGCAATGGTGTAATAGCGGTTTGCTATCATGGGCGGATTGAGAAAGAAAAAGACATGGCTCATTGTCCTTTTCTCATCCACCTTTTTGCTGTCAAGCAGTTTGGTGTACTGCACAAAGGGCATGAAGTCGGGGAAACGCTCGTAGTCGGTTATAATGGAAAAACAGTCCTCCGGCCTTGCGGCAAGGCTGCCGATTAACAGAATTTTGCGGATGTCGCCATTCTGGGCCTCCTGCGTGTAGGCCCGATACTCGTCCGTATGGCTGTCCTCCACCCAGCCCGGCTCGCCCGCCAGGGAATCGGTGATGTTTGCCGATGCAATGACTAGTGCAGCCAGGGGCGATTTCATATCTCCCACCTCATTTTACAATGGTGCAGGTTTATTGGCCTGCAAGTTTGAACAGACACCGTCCTGAAAGGAAATCTTTTTGGAAAATTTAAACCATTAAACCATACAACCTTTTCCATTTCCAGAAAAATCCCTCCTGTGCCGGGCCGTTGCCTTGCGCGAACAGGGTGCAACTCTGAAAAAGGCGGTCGGCAAAAGCTCTGTTATCAAGGGATAGGGCTTTGTGCCTGCCCTTGCAATTGCCGCAATTTGTGCTCAAGGCGCACTATTGTTTGCATGGTTTAAGCCCATAAAGGCAATTACCTCGAAAAAAGTTTGTCTTTAACGCCGGGGATTTGCTATTTTAAATTTTGACCGCACCAGATTCAAACCCGGCGGGGGGATAAAGGGGGGCCTGCAATTCCTGCACGCCGGGCGTTCTGCATGGATGTGGCAGGGGCCTGCGGTCAAAAAGGGGGGGATTTTTGCAGCATTGTTGCGCCTGTTTTTTTAAATCCCCGAAGGATTATTTTTTATAAGTCCGGTTTGGGCAAAGGCTTTGCCGCGCCCGGCTCCAGCTTTGCCCAAGACTCACAAGGGGCTCCCATACAGCGGGGCCGGGGTCTTGCGCCGCCCTGGCGGAATGGCCGGAAACATTGCTGAAAGGATTTTGAGGTCTTGCCATGTCAAAAGGCAGAATAATGGTTGTGGAGGATGAGTACATCCTTGCCCAGGGCGTAATCACCCAGCTTGAATCCCTGGGCTATGAGATAACATCCCACCGGACTTCCGGCGAGCAGGCTGTCGAAGCTGTGGAAAAGGAGCTGCCGGACCTGGTGCTCATGGACATTGTTATGCCCGGCCTTTATGACGGCATAGAGGCAGCGGAAAAAATCCGCAGGAAAATAAGCATCCCCATTGTTTTTCTCACAGCCTATTCCGATGATGAAACCCTTGAGCGGGCCAAGGCCGCAGAGCCTTTCGGCTACCTTTTGAAGCCCTTCACCGAGCGCGAGCTTTACATAGGCGTTGAAATGGCTCTCCACAAGGACAAGGCCGAGAAGGACCCCACCCGCTCCTGGCACAGGGCGCCTTCCGTGGAGGACTTTGACCCGGATCTCCTTTAGCGAAGCCGGGCTTTTGCCATGAAACTACCGCCATCGCCCAATTCCATTTTCGCACGCATAAAAAACCGCCTGGCGCCCGGTGACGGCGAGGACAGGCCAAGCTACGAGGAGCTTGCAGCCAGGGTTTTGCAGCTTGAGGAGGAGGCTGCCAAAAGGCGCTGGACAGCCGGGCTGGTGTGGGAAAACGAGGATATGTTCAACCGGGCTTTCCGGGAAAACCCGGACGCCATCGCCATTCTGCGCAGGGATGACGCCACAATAATTGATGTGAATCCGGGCTTTACACGGCTATTGGACTATTCCGCCGAGCAGGTGGCGGGCAAAAGCCCCGATGATCTCAACATCTGGGTTTCCAGCAAGGATCGCGGGACCTTCATGTCCCAGCTTGCGGAAACCGGCCAGGTTATAGGCATGGAAGCCCGGTTCAGGGACCGGGAGGGCAATGCCATTTACGGGCTCATCAGCGCCTGGCCCATTGAAATTCTGGGGGACCCCTGCGTCATAACCATCACCCGCAACCTCACCGAGCGCAAGCATGCAGAGCAGATACTGCGCCTTCAGCGGGATCTCGGCATAAGCCTTTCCGAGGCCAGGAACCTCAAAGAGGCGGCAAGCCTGATTCTCAAGGCCAGCTTCAGCGTCTTCGGGGTGGACTGCGGGGCTGTCTATGTGGTGGACGGCGCTGCCAGCAGCCTGGACCTTGTAACCTACAGCGGTCTGCCCCGCTCCTTTGCATCAAAGGTGCGCCATTATCCGCCCCAGGCCGCCCAGACTCTGGCCGTGATGGGCGGCAAACCGGTTTACGGCCTTTATTCGGAGCTTGCCCAGGACAACAGCCCGGACTCCCCTGTGCGGGCAATGGCGCTTATCCCCGTGGAGCACGAAGGAAGGGTGGTTGCCGCCATAAGCCTTGGCTCCCACAGTCTGGACCGTTATCCCCAGGCCTCCAGGAACGCGATGGAGGGCATTGTGGCGCGAATGGGCGGCGTGATCGCCCGCCTGGAGGCCGAAGCCGCCCTTGCCGAGAGCGAGGAGCGGTTCGCAACCTTCATGGACACCGTGCCGGGCATGGCCTTCATGAAGGATGACCAGGGCCGCTTTCTCTACACCAACCGCTACATGGCCCAGACATTCGGCAAGAAAAAATTGCTGGGCAAATCCATGCATGACCTCTTTGACGCCAAAACCGCAAATCGCCTGGTGAGCGAGGATTTGCAGGCCATGGCCCAGGGGCCCCTTGAAACCTTCGGGGCAGTGCCCGACAAGGACGGCAGCGAGCGCCACTACCACACCTTCAAGTTTCCCATTCTCCGGGAGGGCAAGTCGCCCATTCTCGGCGGCATCGCCGTTGACATAACAAAACAGGTGGAGGCGGAAACGGATCTCCGCCGCGCCCTCCAGCAGCTCCGGGCTGTTTTCAACACATTTCCCGGCGGGGTCAAGGTGGTGGACACAAATTTCAATGTGGTGGATGTCTCCGACCGGCTGATGGAAATGAGCGGCCTTGTTGATCGCAAGTCGCTTCTGGGCGAAAAATGCCACAAGGTTTTCCAGGGCAGGGAAAACCCCTGCCCCTTCTGCTCGGTCCCGGCGGCCATAAAGGAGGACCGCCTGGTCACAAGGCTCATGGCGGATGACGAGTTTGTCCACCGCAACGAGGAATACAAGGTCTATACCCACCCCATCCGCGATGACAAGGGCCGGATATGGGGCGCCATCGAGTGCATAATGGATGTCTCGGACCTGCGGGCCGCGGAAAGGCGGGTACGAAACGCCCTTGAGGAAAAGGAGCTTCTGCTCAAAGAGGTTCACCACAGGGTCAAGAACAACATGCAGGTCATCCTGGCTCTGCTCACCCTGCAAGGGGCAAGGGTGAGGGACAAGGATGTGAAGGGCGCGTTCTCGGACATGCAAAACCGCATCAAGGCCATGAGCCTTGTGCACGAAACCCTTTACCGGGCCGAAAACCTGGCGGGAATTGACCTTGCGGACTACGCTGAAACGGTTGCCCAGAGTCTTTTCAAGGCATTCGGGGCAAGGGAGAGGGGCATAAGCCTTTCCATAAAGGCAGACGGAGTGACCCTGGGCGTGGACAAGGCCGTGCCCTGCGGCATGATAATAAACGAGCTCTTCACAAATGCCTTGAAGCACGCATTTCCCAACGGCGGGCCCGGCGAGATAAGGCTCCTGGCCCGGCAGGTTTCACGGGGCACAATGGAGCTTGTGATTGCGGACAACGGCGCTGGAATGCCGCCGGAAACGGACATTGCAGACGCCCGCACCCTGGGGCTGGGCCTTGTGACAGGTCTTGTGAAAAGCCAGCTTGAGGGAACAATTGATGTGAAATCCCAGCAGGGAAGCTGCTTCACCATGCGGTTTAAAATCTGAAGCCTTTAACAACTCCCCCGGCAAAAACAATTAAGGCGGTTCAGGCCTCAAACAGTCTTATAAGCGCATCGGCCTGCTCCTGCTTCAGGCTTCCCTTTGCCAGGGCCACGGCCACGGTTGACCTGCCAAGGCTTTTGTAGAGGGCGGCAAACTCCGGGGCCTTTTCCTGCATATCGGCAAGGTGCCTGCTCACGGTTGCCACATCCCCGCGGGCTATGGGGCCGGTGAGGGCCTTTGGAATGCCCTGGGTCTTTATGTTGCCGAGTGTCCCCTGGATAAGGGGGAAAAGGCCAAGCACAGACTCCTCCGCGCTTATGCCTGCGGCCCTGTTCAGCCCGAAGGCCATGTCCAGGAGGGTCACAAGGTAATTGGAAGCCACCACCGCAGCAGCATGGTAAAGGGCCTTGGCATCCGCCCTTACCTTTGCGTGATTTGCACCCAGGTCCGCCACTATTGTCCTGGCTATTTCCAAAGCCGGGGCATCGCCCTCCACGGAAACAAGGATTCCTTCAAAAAGATTTACACCCGGCCTTGCCCCGGCAAAACTCTGCAAGGGATGCATGGAGCCGACAAAAGCCCCTGCGTTTCGGGCGGCATTGAGAATCGCCGATGACGCAGCCCCGGAGCAGTGCAGCACCACCGCGCCTTTTTTGAAACCCCTGGCATGGGCAATGGCATT
>Ga0351933_1032_pt2 | contig 28979 bp, 20 predicted proteins | sample TotcelHT113001L9_FD_206841 | JGI IMG/M metagenome (GOLD analysis project Ga0351933, IMG submission 206841) | Enriched cells from coal bed in the Powder River Basin, Montana, United States - Total cells T11 rep2 HSBNCT.T11.300.1.L9 ... | reverse complement strand
CTTGGCCGCCCTTCGGGCCGTTGTGACTCGCGCTCGGTCGTCCGCGCTTCGGGCCGTCGCGCCTCGCGCTCCGCCGGCCGCGCTTCGGGCTGGGCGGGAGCGGCAGCGCGGAATTGCCGAAGCGATTCGCGGAATTCTTCCGCCGTCACCGTCTTGTCACCGTCCTTGTCCGCTCGTTTCAGCATTTCTTTGACAAAGTCGGGAGCTGCCTCCGGAACTTCGTCCGCCGTGATCTTGCCGTCCCGGTTCCGGTCCAGACGCTGGAACATCATTTGCGGATCAGGCCGTCCGCCGGAACGTTCTGAGGTGTCTGCAGCGGACACCTGAGATGTAAACACTGCGGCCGCTGCGGCCGCTAATAACCCCACCATTGTTGTGCGCATAACCGTTGACTCCTGAAACAGAAAAGAAAGAGGTTGACCCGTTGGTTTCCAACCCGGCCCCAATCGCAAGCGGGGGCATCCTCCCGAACGTCAGATTAAACCCGGATCGCAACGCAGAGTTCCGGCGGAACGGAAAAATGGCACATTTTCGTTTCCTCCAGAGCCAGCGGCGACGGCGTATCCTCGGGATGCCGTCGCCGTTGATTCCGGCCTAGACGAGCCCTTGGGGCTCCGTCTCGCCGAAGTACAGTTCGCACTGCTGCACACAGTAGCGGTCAGTCATGCCGGCCAGGTATTCGCCGACGGTGCGGCGGATCCCGGCCAGTTCTGCGCGCGCACGGAACTCGGGCGGCAGCAGGGCGGGACGACGGCAGTAGCCCAGGAACATCGCCCGCAGGCGGTCTTGGGCGTGGCAGCGGATTTCGACCAGGTGCGGATGCCGATACACCCGCTGGTACAGGAACGACTCCAGTTCCTCTTTCTGTTCCGCCAGGTCTTGGCCGGGCGCTATCCGGTATCCGGATCGACGGGCCTCGTCGGCACTCTCAAACTGCCGCTGCGACAGGACGCGACCGGCGGTCTGCAACACGTCCGTCACCTGGCGGTCGATCAACTCGTGAACCACCGCTTTCCGCAACAGCTCGCCGCGCAACGCGCCAAATCGCTGGTGGACGCGGGCCACGCTCTCGCGGATCAGCGGAATCTCCGCCAACTCGCCGATCGTGACCAGTCCCAGCTTGACCGAATCGTCCGTATCGTGGGCATCGTAGGTCATGCTGTCCGCCACGTCGACGACCTGAGCTTCCAACAGCGGCATCAGGCCCGCAGCTTGCTTGTCGATTCGAGTCGCCTGGCTTTCCAGCACTTCGTGCGTCAGGTTCAAGCCGGGGAAGCTCTGGTAGCGGGCCTCCAGCTCCTCGGCGATCGTCAGCGCATAGCGGTTGTGGGAGAAGCCGCCGCAGTCGGCCAGGCATTCGTTCAAGGCGTCTTCGCCCGCGTGACCGAACGGCGGATGGCCGATGTCGTGGAACAGGGCCAGGGCTTCGATCAGGTCCTCGTTCAACCGCAGCGCGCGGCCGATGGTCCGAGCGATCGAAGCGACTTCGTGCGTGTGCGTGAGCCGCGTCCGATGATAGTCTCCCATCTCGCCCGTGAAGACCTGCATCTTGCCGCTCAATCGCCGGTATGCCGAACTGTGCATCACGCGATCCCGATCGCGTTGGAACGGCCCGCGATAGGGGTGTTCCGCCTCCGGGTATTTTCGGCCCCGCGCGTTCGCACTCCGCATGGCGTAGGGCGCCAACAGCGTCGCTTCGCGGGCGGCGATGGTTTGCAGGCCAGGGAAACGATGGTGGGAGGTTTCGTCCATTGGTAGAATCGTCGGGCGTGAGCCGTTGCCCGCTGGATGCCGGGGCTGGACCTTCCCGCGCCCCTCACCGCGGAAACACAAACTGCATCAGATCCTGGGTTCCCAACGGCCGGGTGGACACAAAGGTCTCGCCGGCCGCGAATCCGGCGGCTGCACCGGCGATCATGGCGGCCCCGCGAATCCGCTCGAAAACGTACGCCTTGGCCGGCGGGAATTGCGTTTCGTAACAGCGGATCGATGCCAGCTTGGCCTCCAGTGTTTCGCTGATGTCGACCGTAAAATGACTGCTGTAGTTGTGCAGCGTGGCCGGCTCAAAGGCCAGGCGGAAATACAACTGGGCAGCGATCGAGTGGACCGGCAGGCCGCCGAAGTACTCGTCCCACTTGGTCAGCCGCGAATAGAACACGGCGGCATCGGTGATCTGCATGGCTTGCCAATGATCGGGCGATGCCAGCGGCGTTTTGTCGCCGAACCCGATCACGACCTTGGGCCGGTACTTGCGGAACTCCTTGGCTAACGCGATCCGCGCCTCGAACGAATCGAACAGGCGGCGGTTGGGCAAGTCGAGCGTGACGCGCCGCTGCACGCCCAGCGTTTCCGCCGCGCGGCGAGCCTCTTCCAGCCGCACGTGCGGCCCTGGCGAGTGGGGCGTCGGTTCACCGTCCGTGAGGTCGATGATGCCCACTTGGTAGCCTTGTCGCACCAGCCTCGCCAACGTTCCGCCGCAAGCGATTTCCGCGTCGTCGGGATGCGCCCCGACGGCGATGACATCCAAGGCGGGATACTCCTCGTCGCGCTCGTTCACAGGTCGTCGTTTCCTTAATACCGCGGCATCGGTCCGGGCGCCGCTCCGGTTTGCGGGCTGGTCGGCGGAGGCGGCAAGAGCGGTCCGGGCCCCGCCACAATCGCGCTGAATTCGCGGTAGCGGCGCAACAGTTCCAACGTCGTGCGGAATTCGGGCCGTTGTGTCAGCGCTTGATATTGAGGATCGCGCAGCACGCTCTCGTAGCGGCCGATCACGTCCGTCAAGGCGGCCGGCGAGGGCTGGGACGTCGCGGATAAGAGTTCCGTCGGCAATGCGAGAAAACGTTTCCAGTTGTCGTCCAGCAAGGCCTGCAGTTGCGGTGCTTGGGCTGCCAGTTCTGCGCGGACGGCCGCCAGATCCGCCGGGGCCCCCGCGTTGGCCGGACCTGGCAGCGGGCTGCCGGGGACCGCCAAGCCGGGAGCTTGGGCGATCTCCTGCGGCGCCACGCCACCGGAGTATTGAGCGACCAGGTTCATCAGTTGGACGGCCGAGGCCGGCAGCTGGGCGTTTTGCGGGAGCACCGTGCCGGCCGGGGTGAAGCCCGAATTGCCGTAGTACACCTGATTGGCGACCGCGTCGACTTGCAAGGCCGTTCCGTCCAGAGCGATCCCGGCAAACAAACCACGGCTGCGCGAGTACGACAGAATCTCCGCGCCCAGTTGGGCATCGGTCGCCGCAGATGCCTGACGCCCGACCGGCCCGGCCGCCGCCGACGCATCCGCGCCGATGGTGAATTTGCCGCTCATCAAACCCTGGACGCTTTTCTGCGTCTTGAAGACCAGAATCAGATCGGTGGCTTGAATCCCTGCCTGCCACCCCAAGCTGCCGCCGGTCAAGGTGATGAACATCGGCGGCCGCCACGTGCCGGTGCCGTCCCGCACCACGACCAAGCCCTTTCCATAACGGACCCCCACGACGAAGCCGCCTTTGACGACGTTGGGCACGATCGCGATGCCGTGCGCGTTGGCCAGCATGGCTTGAGGGATCTGCTTGGTGGAAATCGCCATGATTTCGTTCAGCACTTGAGCAGCACTGATGACGGTCGATTCCTCTTGCGTCTGCCCGTACAGCGGAACCGCAGAAGCGAGTCCCGCCAGCAAACCGAGGACCAGGAGGAGTGAGCGATCGAGCTTTGGCACGGGAGGATTCCTTTCCTTGCGGATTTTGGTCACGCCTCGGGGGGCACGCACTTCCGCGCCTCGTCGGTACGCTGGAACCGTGTCCCGCCAAACGGACCTGGGAATTGTATCGCCTGGACCGCCAAAGCGACAACCTCAGTTTGGGAATTGTGCTATCATGTCCCGATGCCCACGCATGTACCTCTACGGATGCCCGACCTGGACTTGCTGCCACTGCAAGCGATCACTGTCAGCGGTTGGCTTGTACCGTTGGGCTGCCATGTGTGCGAAGGCGATCGGCTGCTGGAGTTGTCGGCGGGCGAAGTCCTGGTAGACCTGCCCGCTCCGACTGCGGGCAAGCTGATCCAGAAATCTGTGGCCGAGGGCGAAGTGGTGCGGGCGAACCAGTTGCTGGGCTTCATCCAGGCGGAGGGCTGATCGTGAAACTTTCAGCGGCGTTTTGGCGAGACAAACGTGTGATCATCACCGGGGCGTCCAGCGGCATCGGCCGCGCGTTGGCCGAAGAATTGGCCTCGCATTCGGCCTGCGTCGGGTTGATCGCCCGCCGCGAAAACCGCTTGCAGCAACTGGCGAACGCGATTTCCTCCCAGGGCGGACGGACCGCATTCGCCGTGGCCGACGTGACGGTGCGCGACCAGGTGTTTCACGCCGTTTCCGCCATCGAGTCGGCCTTGGGCCCCTGCGATGTGCTGATCGCCAACGCCGGCATGTATCGGAAGACGGCCGGGCGCGACTTTGACACGCGGCGCGCCGAGTTGGTCGTGACCACCAATCTGCTGGGAGTGCTCTACGCGGTTGGCGCCGTGCTGCCGGGGATGATCCAGCGCAATGGCGGCCACCTGGCGGCCGTTGCTAGCTTGGGCGGCATGATCGGATTGCCGGGGGCCGCTGCCTATTGCGCCAGCAAACAAGGCGTGGTGACGCTGCTGCAGAGTCTGCGCGCCGACCTGTGGCGGACGGGAATCCGGGTGACGGCCGTCTGCCCCGGCTATGTCGACACGCCCATGATTACCGACGAAGAGCGGACCAAGCTCCGCGGTTTGGTCAGCGCCGGCGAGGCCGCGCGGCGGATCGCTTGGGCGATCGAACGGGGGCGGGCCGAGTACTGGTTTCCCCGCTGGACGGCGCTCGAAGTACGCTTGGCCCGCCTGCTGCCACCGCGTTTGGCGGCCCGCATCCTGAGCCGCTATCCCGAGATGGAAGAAACCGACGACGGCGGGCAATGATTCGCCAACTGCTCCGTGACCGCACGGTCACTGGCTCCGAGAATGTTTAGGAGGAAACATGCTCAACGATTCTCGTTTTCAAGTATCCCCTCGATTCCGTCTGCGCGTCGATCGCCGTTCATCTTGGGCTGGTTGCTGGTTGCCGATTGCGTGCGTGTTGATTCTCCTGGTGCAATCGGCCACCGCCATCGAGTCGGTGCGGATCGACGCTTCGGCGGGCGCGCCCCGCATCCTGGTCGACGGCCGTCCGGTGCGAGCCCGGATGTTCTGGGGGGCGCCGGGGTCGCGCCCGTTGTCGATTGGCACGGCCAGCCAGCTGGTCGAGTTCGAGTTCTCGCCGGCGCACGACGAGCCGGGCCAGGCGACGATGCATTTCCGCTTTGGACAGACGCCTGGCGAGGTCTGGCTCGACGACCTGCACGTGTTCGACTTGACCTCTGGCCAGGACGTGATCCCGGTCCAGGACTTTGCAGCGGGGATGGATGCCTTTCGGCGGGCCTGGACGTTTTGGCCGTCGGGCGAGCAGAACACCGTGGGAACCATCCGCGTCGAAGCGAACCGAGGCCGCGACGATTCGGCCGCTTTGGGCATCACTCTGAAGAACCCGCTGGACGGCCGCTGGCCCGATTTTCATCTTTATCATCATGCCAATCTCACGTTGCGAGCCGGCCATCGCTACCGAGTCCGCTTCTGGTGCCGGGCGGAACCCGCGCGCGATTTGACGGTCGCCTTCTACCGGCCCGGTCAGACGTTCACGTACCTGGGCGGCCCGCCCAGTTCGTTCGGCAGGCAGATCAAGCTGGCGGCGAACGTCGGTGTGGACTTTGTCAGTTTCCCGGTCAGTCTGCCGTGGCCGAAGCCCGGCGACCGCGTGGATTGGACGGGCGTCGAAGCCCAGTGCCAGACAGTGCTGGATGCCAATCCGCAAGCCCTGCTGGTGCCGCGGATCGGCATGGAACCGCCGGCCTGGTGGCGCGAAGCCCACCCCGACGACATGATGGCTTGGGACCAGGGACCGCAGCAGCACCCAGGCGCCGTGGTGGCGTCGCCCGAGTACCGCCGCGCTGCGGCCGAGCGGCTGGCCGCGCTGATCGCGCACCTCGAGGAGAGGTTCGGCGACCGCACGGCGGGATACCATCCCTGCGGCCAAAATACGGGCGAGTGGTTTTACCAAGAGACCTGGGGGCCGGCGCTGAACGGGTACGCACCGGGCGATCTGCGAGCCTGGCGGCGGTGGCTGACCGAGCGATATGCGACCGACGCCGCATTGCAGGCTGCCTGGTGTGACCCGCAGGTCACGCTGGCGGCGGTCGCCGTGCCGCCACCCGCCGAGCGCCGAGCCGCTCCGGCCGGCATCTTCCACGACCCGCAGGCCGGCCGAAGCTTGATCGACTTTGCCGAATTCCAACAGCAGATGATGGCCGACTGTGTGTGTGAATTGGCGCACGCGGCGCGCCAGGCTTCAGGCGGGCGAAAGCTGGTCGTGTTTTTCTACGGTTACGTGTTCGAGTTCGGCGCGATCCGCAACGGACCGGCTACCGCGGGGCATTACGCGCTGCGCCGCGTCTTGGATTGCCCGGACATCGACGTGCTGTGCAGTCCGATCTCCTATTTTGACCGCGGCCTGGGCGAAAGCGGACCGGCAATGACCGCGGCGGAAAGCGTGGCCCTGGCCGGCAAGCTGTGGCTGTACGAAGATGACACGCGGACGTACCTGGGTACCGGCCGTTTTCCCGGCTGGGCCCAAGGCGTCTCGACGATCGAGGACACGAACCGCTTGCTGCTGCGGAACACGGCCCAATGCGCCCTGCGGAACTTTGGCAGCTGGTGGATGGACCTGGGCGCGACCGGCTGGTTCGACGACCATCGGATGTGGGCGGAAATGGCCCGCCTCGAATCGTTGGACGAACCACTGCTCGATCGTCCGCAGCCGTTCCGGCCCGACGTGGCGGCGGTGATCGACGAGCGGAGCATGATCCGCGTGGCCGCCGGCGGGCAAGTCGTGACCGTGCCCGGCGTGTACGAGGTGCGTCGGCCGTTGGGCCGCCTGGGCGCGGCCTACGGCCAGTACTTGCAGGACGACGTGGCTGCCGGGCGGGTCCAAGCCAAGATGTACGTGTTTCTCACGTCCTGGAACCTGTCGCCCCAGCAGCGGCGCGAGCTGTTGGCGACCACCAGCGGCTGTTTGCGAGTTTGGTGCTATGCTCCCGGCTATCACCAAGAGCATGCAACGTCCTTGGCCGCCATGCAGGAACTGACCGGATTCCGGATCGAGTCCATCGGCGGCCAAACCGCGTGGGCCGAACCGACGGAGCGAGGACTGCAACTCGGGTTATCCGGCCCGCTGGGGGTGAAACAACCGGTTACTCCGCTGTTCGCGGCGGCCGATGCGACGCCGGACGAGACCTTGGCAACCTGGCCGGACGGCACCGCCGCCGTGGCCTTGCGGCAGACCGCCGACGGATGGTCGCTGTTCGTCGGCCCGCCGGGATTGACAACCGATCTGCTGCGTCTGGCCGCTCGCCGCGCCGGGGTGCATCTCTACACGCAAACCGACTGCAACGTGTACGCCAACGGTCCGTTCCTCGTGCTGCACGCAGCTCAAAACGGGCCCATCGACATCAACACGGGCTGCATTGATGAGATCGTCGACTTGCTCACCGGCGAGCGTCTTGGCGCGGGGCCGGAAGTCACCCTACCGTTGAAAAAAGGCGAGACCCGCGTGCTTCGGGTTGGGCAATAGCGAGTCCCGCTGTCTTCATGGATAACCCTGACGGATAACCCTCATGGATAACCCGCCTCTTCCATGTACAGCACACTTGGGAGAACAGAAGCATGGGTGATGAATTGGGGGTTATCAATGCGGTGGGAACAGAATGGGTTTTGCACGCTGAACGTTTCTTGATTTCGGAGGTTTCCCATGTTGCGGTTCGTCTCGTTCCTTGCCGTCTGGTCGGTGTTCGCTATTCTGCCGTCGGCCCAGGCCGATGAATCTCGGCCGTTTTCGATCCATGACATGCTGGCGATGGACCGGATCGGCGATTGGCAGGTCTCGCCCGATGGCCGCCTGGCGGTGTTCGCTCTCAGCGTCACCGACCTGGACGCCAACCGGCGGCGCAGCCGCCTGTGGCTGGTCGGCACGGACGGCGCCGCCCTGCGGCCGCTCACGTCGCACCCGGCCGGAGATGCTCACCCGCGCTGGTCGCCCGACGGCAAGTCCGTGTTGTTCCTGACCTCCCGCTCGGGATCGAACCAGGTCTGGCGGATTGCCGTCGATGGCGGCGAGGCGGAACAGGTCACGCAGGTGCCACTGGATGTCGGCAGTTTTGCCGTCTCGCCCGACGGCCGCACGCTGGTGTTATCGCTGGAGGTCTTTCCTGACGGCAACACGCTCGACGACACCGTGCAGCGGCTCGACGAGGCCAGGAAGCAAAAAGCCAGCGGACGGGTCTACGACCAACTGCTGGTTCGCCATTGGGATACGTGGCGAGACGGGCGGCGGTCGCACCTGTTCGCGCTGCCGCTGGCCGGCGGCCAAGCGGTGGACCTGATGCGCGGCATGGATGCGGACGTGCCGAGCAAACCGTTTGGCGGCGCCGAAGACTACACGTTCACGCCGGACTCGTCGGGCGTGGTGTTTGCCGCCAAGGACGCGGGCCGCGAAGAGGCTTGGAGCACGAATTTCGACCTGTGGTACGTTCCGCTGGATGCCTCCGCGGCGCCGCGCCGGTTGACCGCCGACAACCTGGCCTGGGATACGCACCCGGTGTTTTCGCCGGATGGCAAGACGCTGGCCTATTTGGCGATGAGCCGGCCGGGCTACGAGTCCGATCGGCTGCGGATCGTGCTGCGCGACTGGCCCGGCGGCACGAGCCGGGTGCTGGCCGAGTCCTGGGATCGCTCGCCGGAAGACATCCTCTGGTCCGCCGATGGCAAGACGTTGTATGCGACAGCGGCGAACCTCGGTCAGGTCTCGCTGCTGGCCATCGACGTGGCGTCGGGCGACGTTCGCACGATCGTGGAACAAGGACGCGTTCGTTCGCCGCAGCGGGCGGGCGGCAGGATTCTGTTCGGAATGGAACATCTGCAATCCCCGGTCGAACTGTACACCGCCAACGGCGATGGCACGGGATTGGAGTCGATCACGCGGATCAATGCCCAGAACCTGGCCCGGGCCCGGATGGGCGACGCCGAACAGTTCACGTTCCCCGGTTGGAATGACGATTCGGTCTATGCTTACGTTTTGAAGCCCGTGGACTTTGATCCCGCAAAGCGGTATCCGGTGGCCTTCCTGATCCACGGCGGGCCGCAAGGTTCGTTCGGCAACAGCTTTCACTATCGCTGGAATCCGCAGGTCTATGCCGGCCGCGGCTACGCGGTGGTGATGGTCGACTTTCACGGCTCGGTCGGTTACGGGCAGACCTTCTCCGACTCGATCGGTGGCGACTGGGGCGGCAAACCGCTGGTGGACCTTCAGCAAGGACTCGCCGCCGCTCTGGCCCGTTACCCGTGGATGGATGGCAACCGCGTCGGCGCGTTGGGCGCATCCTACGGGGGATACATGATCAACTGGATCGCCGGCCAGTGGCCCGATCGTTTCCGTTGCCTGGTGTCTCACGACGGCAACCTGGACGAGCGAGCGGCCTATTTCATGACCGAAGAATTATGGTTCCCCGAGTGGGAGCACGGGGGTACGCCTTGGGAGAACCCCGCGGGCTATGCCAAGCACAATCCGGTCGACCACGTGGACAAGTGGAAGACGCCGATGCTGGTGATTCACGGAGCGCTGGACTTTCGCGTGGTGGAGACCGCGGGGATCGCCACCTTTACGGCCCTGCAGCGGCGGGGCATCCCCAGCAAGTTCTTGTACTTTCCCGACGAGAACCATTGGGTCCTGAAGCCGCACAACAGCATCCAGTGGCACAACACGGTCCTCGACTGGCTCGATCAATGGCTCCAGGATACGGGGCCGTAGGACACCGGCCTGAAACTCGCGCACGAAGCTCAAATCTCGGTCCACTGTCCGGGGACAGGGGCCGGGTAGCAGCCGTTCTCGTCGGCTTGGATCGGCGCGGGACTGTCGGCGGTAATGTCGTCCAGGTTCTTGACGAACTGGAAGTCGGACGCGAGGGCTTGTTCCCAGGTAATGACCTGTCCGGAATGGACCGCCGCGCGGCCCATCACCGCGGCCAGGTTCGCATAGATGGCCCGCTCGGTCTCGTTCACAGGCTTGTCGTTCCGGATGGCGTCCAGCAGCACTTCCCACTCGTACTGGTGCAGGGGGCGGGTTTCGCGGTCGGCCCGCCAGGTAATGTTGGCGTCGTCGAGGCGTTGGTCCCGGTACGTATGCACGTCGCTGCGATGCACGGCGCCGGAGAACTGGGCGGCGCAGCGCGTGCCATGCGCGTACGTCACAAAGTCCTCGTAACAGCCGCTGATGTTTCTGTTGACTACCATGGCCTTGGCCCCGTCGGCGAACGTGTACTCCATATGGTAGGAGTGATGGTTCTGGCCACAGTCGCGCAAGTTCGGCACGCGGCCGCCGACGCCATGCACCGAAACCGGCCAGGCGTCTTTCAACCAGCAGCACTCGTCGATCTGGTGAATCAGCAACTCGATCATCCGCCCCGACGAGGCCCAGAGCAGGCCGCCTACGCCGGGATGGCCAACCTGCCAGAGCAGTTCGTTGGCGTCAGCCCGCCGCGGCCCCAGTCCGCCGCCGCCGCCCATCCGATAGGCATTGATCAGCAGGATCTCGCCCAGCATCCCGTCGCGGATTCTTTGGATCAGTGCCTGCCGGGCCGGAGAATGGCGGCACATCAAACCGCAGACGATCTTCAGGTTCTTCTCCTTGGCTCGCTCGCCGGCCCGCAGCATGCGTTTCAGCCCGCCGGGGTCGGCGGCAAACGACTTTTCCATGAATACATGCACGCCCTTGTCGACCGCGTAATCCAGATGCAACTGGCGAAAGGCGGCATGGGCGGTCAACAACGCGATATCGCCCGGGCGGAGACAGTCGATCGCCTGGCGATACGCAGCGAACCCCACAAAGCGGCGCTCGGGCGGAACGTCGATATGCGGCTCGAGTTGCCCGGCCAACGCCTTGTGCGACGCGGCGATGCGGTTCTCGAAGACATCCGCCATCGCCACCAGCTTGACCGGCCCAAAACAGCCGGCGCCTTCCAGTCGCGACGCGCCGACCGCATTGGCCACGGCACCGCTGCCGCGGCTTCCGCTGCCGATCAAGGCCATGTGTATGGTCTGATCGCCTTCCGCGGCGTGGACGGCGGGCACGACCATGTTGGCCAGCGAAGCAGCGGCGGCCACGCCACCGGCTTTCAGCAGCTGACGGCGCGAACAGGATGCGGTGGCGAACGCGAGCGATTCTTCGGCGGGTTGCATGAGAGGCTCCTTGCGAAATGGAACGGCTGGCGGGAACGAAAACCAAACGACAACAGTGTTCACTGGGGGGGTGAGTGCTCTTCCGCACCCCCACGGTACTAGCGTCCGCGCAGAAATGCTCGCCCAAGGAAAGACCGTGGCGGCACCGTCAGTCTTCGAAGTTGCGCATTTCTGTACCGTCGCGTCCCCGCCGACCCCGCGTCGGTGGAAGCAGGTTTGGAGACTAATAGTAACGTACGGGAAAAGCGCGCCGGCGCTCGTACGTTACTATTAGTCTCCAAACCTGGTTCCACCGGCACGGGGCCGGATGGGGACGATGAAAATGCGCAACTTCGAAGCCATCAGTCGGTGGCACGCATGGTCACGCGGACCACGCCTTCTTCGGTGGTTGTCTCGGTGTTCATGCCCGAGCGGTGGAAGATCTTGAGCATGCCGCTGTTCTCCGGCAGCACGTCCGCGTTGAATTCGCGGATGCCGGCTTGCCGGCCGATCTGGATCAAACGGTGGAACAGGTGGCTGCCGATGCCCTTGCGCTGCCAATCGTCGCGGACCACAAAGGCCATCTCGGCAGACCGCTTGGCCGGGTTGGTCATGTAGCGGCCGACCGCCAGGATCTCTTCGTGACCGGCTTGGCCGCGGACCACCACCAACGCCATCTCCGTGTCGTAGTCGACGTTGCAGAACATCTGCAGCTTGTTGTGCGGCATCGATTTCAGCGTGCCGTGATAACGCAAGTACTTCGTCTGCTCGCTGAACGCATAGAACATGGCCTTGATATAGTCCTCGTCGGACGGACGAATCGGCCGCACCATCATCTTCGTGCCGTCGTCCAACGGTAGGGCTTCTTCCAGGTCCTGCGGATAGGGATGCGCGGACGGCAGGATCTGGTCGGCGTAGACCAGGCGGCGGCGTTTGGCGGCGTGCAGTAGTTCGGAGCGGAAATCGGGGTGAGCCACGTGAATCAGCGCCATGGCTCGCTCCCGCATCGTGCGGCCGTGCAAATACGCGATTCCGTACTCGGTGACCACGTAATGCGTATCCCCGCGTGTGGTGACGACACCGGCGCCTTGCTGCAGGAAGGGCACAATGCGGCTGCGGACACGGCCGTCCTTGTCCGTCACCGTGCTGGGCAAAGCCAACACGGGCTTGCCGCCGCGGGCCATCGCCGCGCCCCGCATGAAATCGGCGTGGCCGCCGATGCCGCTGTACAGCCGCTCGCCGATCGAATCCGCCACCGCCTGACCGGTCAAATCGACTTCGATGGCCGCATTGATGGCCACGATGTTGTCATGCTGGGCGATGACCCGCGGATCGTTGGTGTACTCCGAGGGATGCATCTCGAACTGCGGGTTGTTGTGCAGGAAACAGAACAATTCCTGCGACCCGGCCGCAAAGCTGCCCACGGTCTTGCCTTGATGAATGGTCTTGCGATCCCCGGTGATCACCCCCTTTTCCGTCAGCCGCATGACGCCGTCGGAGAACATCTCGGTGTGGATGCCCAGGTCGTTCCGGTCGGTCAGCGACAGCAGCACGGTGTCAGGCAGGCGGCCGATGCCCAGCTGCAGGGTGTCGCCGTCGCAGACCAGGCTGGCTACGTTCTCGGCAATCCGGGCCGTCACTTCGTCCGGCTCGCTGATCACCGGCCATTCCAGCAACGGCTCGTTGTGCTCGACCAGATAATCGATGTCGCGGACATGGATAAAGCTGTTGCCCAGGGTCCGCGGCATGTAGCTGTTGACCTGGGCGACCAGCAGCCGGGCGGCCAGGGCCGCCGAGCGGGTCATGTCGACGGACACGCCCAAGCTGACGAAGCCGTGTTCGTCCGGCGGACTGACCATGATCAGGGCCACGTCGATCGGGATCCGGCCGGACTTGAACATGGCAGGGATCTGCGAGAAAAAGATCGGCGTATAGTCGGCGCGCGCCTGGCCGACGGCGTCGCGGACGCTGTTGCCGATGAAAAACGCATTAGCGCGGAATCGGCTGGAGTACTTGGGGTCCGTGTACGGGGCGACCCCCATCGTCAACACGTTCAGCAGTTCCGTATCTTCCGCGTCGCTGCTCGAGCCGACCAACGCGCGAATCAGCTCCTGCGGCTCGCCGCACGCGGATCCGATGAACACGCGATTTCCCGGCTTGATATGCTTGATCGCCGCGACCGCCGAAACCAGTTTCTTACTCCACGTTATCCGCCAATCAACAGCCATGGTTGCTCACCTACTCCTTGGAAAGAATGATTCTCGCGTCGGCGATCACCGCGCCTTTGCCGCGTGGATAGACCAGTAACGGGTTGATGTCCAACTCGTGGATTTCCGGATGGGCGGTCACCAATTGACTGAGCCGCATCAGGCATTCCGCGACCGCGGACAAGTCGGACGGCGGCTCGCCGCGGGCGCCCTGCAGCAGTTTGATACTGCGGATCTCGTGAATCATTTCCTCGGCTTCGTTTTCGCGGATCGGAGCCAGACGGAACGCCACGTCTTTGAGAATCTCGGTGTAAATGCCCCCCAACCCCACCATCAACACCGCGCCGAACCGCTTGTCGCGCGTGACGCCGAGGATCACTTCCTTGCCGCGATCCAACATCTTCTGGATCAGCACGCCCCAGATTTCCACCTCTTTGCCCAGGCGGCTGCGGACGGTTTCCAGCATGGTGTCGTACGCCGCGCGAACCGACGGACCGTCGCGCAAGTCCAGTTGGACTCCGCCCACGTCCGTCTTGTGCAAGATCTTGGGGCCGACGATTTTCATGACGACGGGATAGCCGAACTCGTCGGCGGTCGCGACGGCTTCGTCCGCCGAACACGCCAACTTGAACGGCACGGTGGAAAACCCGTAGGCATGGAGCACTTCCAGAGCCCGAAGCTCGATCAACTGCGGGCGGCCGGCGTCAAATTCGTCCTGAAACAGCTTATGGATCGCCTCTTTATCAGCGTCAAATTTGCGGTAGCCGCGGATCTTGGACCGCACCCATTCCGAGAAACGGCTCTTGGCCGCCATCGCCTGCATGGCGTTTTCCGGAAAGGCGAACGTCGGCACGCCGTATCGCTTCTGCAGCACGTCGACGCCCGCCGAGACGTCTTCCAAGCCCATCAGGCAGGCCGCCATGGGCTTGTTGCAGAACTGCTTGGTCTCGCCGATCACCACGGCGATTTCGGTGACGTCCGTCATCGTCTGCGGCGTCACGATGACCAACACCTGGTCGACGGTTTCGTCGGCGGTTACCGCGTCCAGCGCCGCCCGGTAACGATCGCTGCGAGCGTCCCCGATCACGTCCACGGGATTCTTGATGCTGCCCACCGTGGGCATCTGGAACTGGAGCGATTTCTTGGTGTAGTCGCGAAACTTGGCCAACTCCAAGCCATAGCGGATGGCGGCGTCGGTCGCCATGATGCCCGGTCCGCCAGCGTTGGTTACGATCGCGGTCTTTCGCCCTGCCGGCAGCATGGGGTCGGTGAAGATCTCGGCCAAGTCGAACAACTGGGCCACCGTTTCCACGCGGAAGGCGCCCGCCTGCGTCATCAGGGCGTTATACAACTCGTCCGACCCCGCCAGCGATCCGGTGTGCGAGGCGGCGGCGGCGGCCCCTTCGGCCGTGCGGCCGCTCTTGATCACCAGAATCGGCTTGGGGTTCGCCCCATGCGTGATCTCGTGAGCAGCGGCCAGAAATCGGTGGCCGTTCCCGATCTCCTCGACGTACACCATGATCGCCTGCGTCTTGTCGTCGGCGGCCAGCGAACGGAGCAGGTCAACCTCGTCAATATCGCACTTGTTGCCGAAACTGACGAACTGGGAAAAGCCGATCCCGCGTCCTTTGGCGTAATCCAGCAGCGCCGCACACAAAGCTCCGCTCTGCGAGATCAACCCCAAGCAACCATGGGGCGGGATGTCCCGGCCGAACGAGGCGTTCATCTGCACTTCCGGGTCCGTATTGATCACGCCCAGGCAATTGGGCCCCAGGATCGACAGACCTCGCTCGCGGGCGATATCGCGCAACCGCAACTCGCGAATCGCGCCCTCCTCGCCGACCTCCTTGAAACCGGCCGAAATCACCACCATGTGCTTCGTGCCCAAATCGGATGCATCGAGGACGACCCGTTCGACGTGGGGGGCGGGAACGACCACAACGACCAAATCCGGGACCACGCCCAGCGACTGGAGGTCCTTGAAACACGGGACGCCCAAAATCCCCCTGGCCTGAGGGTTCACCGGGTAGATCACGCCTGTGTAGTGGCCGTAGATCAGGTTGCGGATCACCGCATGGCCCACCGAGCCGACCTTGCGGGACGCTCCTACCACGGCAATCGACGTGGGGAAGAACAGCGGCCTCAGATCGCGTGGGGGGGGCAATTGGACCGACGCAAGTTCAGGGTCGGCAGTCATCTCTTCTCCGTTCCAAAAATATGCGCCACAGGACGATTCAAACTCAATTTACGCCCGCCGTCTGAGCGAGCAGCAGGGACAGGACCGCTTCCGGCAAGCACGGCAGGCGATTTACGCCAAGCAGCCCGGTCGGCGTCGAGCCGGATCTCCAGAGAGGAGCCGACCGTGGGGCCGCAAAGCAAGTTTGTACTAAATGGTTCTGTTATACAGCTAATTAAGTATTTCCGTCGGCAGGTCTTTTGTAAAGGGCAGGGGAAAATCTTCCTGCCCAGTTTTCCCGCCAGCGTCGTCCGCCGGACCCCGGCGGTTTCTTCAGCGGGAACGAAGAGTGCCCCTGCTGACAGGCTGGTTCTTTGAACTTCCGAAAAAACTAGTGCACGAGAAGGATGGACCACGCAGATGCCCCGTGCTGGGGCAGGATTCACGACCTGCCCCCTGTTGTTTACCGCGGCCGAGTTTACCGCGGCCGATTCGCCACCAGGTGCTCCACGACCGACGGATCGGCCAAGGTGGAGATATCACCCACGCTATCGATTTCGTTTTCCGCGATTTTCCGCAGAATTCGCCGCATGATCTTGCCGCTGCGCGTTTTCGGCAGGCCCGGCGCCCACTGCAGGACATCCGGCGTGGCGATCGGCCCGATCTCCTTACGCACGTGCTTGATCAACTCGCCCCGCAACGCGTCGGTCGGCTCGATGCCGCTGATGAGGGTGACGTAGGCGTAGATGCCCTGCCCCTTGATTTCGTGCGGATAACCGACCACAGCGGCTTCGGCGACCGCGGAATGGCTGACCAAAGCACTTTCGACTTCGGCCGTTCCCAAGCGGTGGCCCGACACGTTGATCACGTCGTCCACGCGGCCCAGCAACCAGTAATCGCCATCGGCGTCCCGGCGGCAACCGTCGCCCGTAAAGTACATTCCTTTGTAAGTGCTGAAATACGTCTGGATGAACCGATCGTGGTCTCCCCATGTCGATCGCATGATTCCCGGCCAGGCCTTGGAGATGCATAGCTTGCCGGAGGTCCCGTCCGGCACCTGGTTGCCCTGGTCGTCCAGGATGATCGGTTCGACGCCGAAGAACGGGCGACTGGCGCTGCCGGGCTTGAGCGAATGGGCACCGGGCAGCGGCGTGATCAAGATTCCACCCGTCTCGGTCTGCCACCACGTGTCCACCACGGGACAGCGTTCCTTGCCGACCAAACGCCAGTACCACAGCCAGACCTCGGGGTTAATCGGTTCGCCGACCGAGCCCAGCAGTTTGAGGCTGGACAAGTCCCGCTTGGTCACGTGATCTTCGCCTTCGCGCATCAACGCCCGGATCGCTGTCGGCGCCGTGTAGAACTGGGTGACCTTGTACTTGTCGACCACGTCCCAGAACCGGCCCGCGTCCGGATACGTCGGAATGCCTTCGAACATGACGCTGATGGCGCCCGAGCACAAGGGACCATAGACGATGTACGAGTGGCCGGTGACCCAACCGATATCGGCCGTACACCACCAGATGTCGCCTTCTTTGTAGTCGAAAATGTACTTGAACGTCGTGGCGGTATAGACCATGTAACCGCCGGTGGTGTGCATCACGCCCTTGGGCTTGCCGGTCGACCCCGACGTGTACAGGATGAACAAGGGATCTTCGGCGTCCAGCCATTCCGGCTCGCAGACCGGATCGGCGGTCGCCATGGCTTCGTGATACCACACATCGCGGCCCGTTTGCATGGGCACGGCCACGCCCGTGCGTTTGACCACCACTACCTTGTCGATGCTCGGGCAGTCGGCCACGGCCAGATCGGCCTTGGTCTTCATCGGGATGTCGTGCTTCTTGCCACGGTACGCCGTGTCCTGCGTGACGAGCACTTTGCAGGTCGAATCCTGGATGCGGTCGCGCAGCGAATCTTCGCTGAACGCCCCGAAGACCACCGAGTGGATCGCACCGATTCGAGCACAAGCCAGCATCGCGACCGGCAGTTCGGGAATCATCTGCATGTACAGACAGACGCGATCCCCCTTCTCGACGCCCAGCGACTTGAGCACGTTGGCGAACTTGCAAACGTCGGCGTACAACTCCTTGTATGTCACCACCCGTTGTTCGGTCGGTTCGTTGCCTTCCCAAATCAGGGCCGGCTGATCGCCGCGTGTCTCCAGGTGCCGATCGAGCGCGTTGACGCTGACGTTCGTCTTGCCCCCAAGGAACCACTTAATGCTGACGTCGCCCTCGAAGGTGTATTCGCGAACTTTGTCCCATTTCTTGTTCCAGACAAACCCCTCGGCAACCTCTGCCCAAAACCCTTCCGGATCCTGGACGGACCGATCATACATCTGCTGGTAGGCTTCGAATGAGGGACAGTTCGCTTGGCCAGCGAAATTGGCGGGTGGCGGAATTAGTTTACCGCCCGATTCGGTGGTCGATACTTCGGCCATTTGCAGTTACTCCTTGGGACAGGAACGTGGTGAGACCCGATCAGACAATGCCGGGTTCCGTAGAGCTACGGACGGTGATAGCTTAACGCGAAAACGCCCTTACGGCAACGGGGGGACGTGGCAGCCTGAGCCTTTCGCAACTCAAAGCCTGAACCGTCGAGTCCAAAAACTGGAACCGATTCGAAATGTCTCGAAGCGACGAGCGAAATGGAACAGGAATCCCTAAGAGCCGATATAAATATCCAAATGAGAGACGCTTGGCGTCTATCGGCGTTCCCTGCCTTTTCCCGCGACCTTCGTTCCTTGGTCATTCGTCCGCAGTTCGCAGCCAAGGCGCGAGAAAACCGGCGCCTTCGCCGATTTCGTCTGGTCGGAAATACAAGTCGATTTCGCGGCGAGCAGCTTCGGGGCCATCCGATCCATGCACCAGGTTCATCTGCCGGCTGCAGCCGAAATCCCCCCGGATTGTGCCCGCGACAGCGTTGCGGCCATTGGTTGCCCCCAGCATGTCTCGAACGACGCGAATCGCCTCCAAGCCCTCGATCACCAAAGCGACGACGGGACCGCTGGTGATAAACGCTTCGAGGCCCGGATAAAACGGCTTGTGGACGTGCTCGGCATAATGCCTCTGGGCCAGTTCGGGCGTGACCCGCAACATCTTCATGGCCAGGATGTTCAGTCCCTTGTCCTCCAAGCGGCTGATCAACCGCCCCACCAACCGGCGCTGGACACAATCAGGCTTTAGCAGAATCAATGTACGTTCCATGCCAGGATAATATGCGACCGCCTCCAGCCCGACAAGACGGCGGGCCGGTATTGAAAGATGAAGATTTCCGCCCACGGTAACTCGATCCCCGTTTCTTTATCGTCCACAAGCTGCTGTATCTTGTTTTGATTTCCGCGTCACGTTTTGGTACAAATTGGGGCTAGGTCGTCTGGAGTGAGCGTTTTCCGCGTGATACCCTCCCGCTGGAAGGGGCTGGCGGAAAGGCACGACGCGATTTTGGGGCTGCAACCAAAGACGGTGTGGGCCATGCCGGACAAGTTCGATCCATATTACCGCTGGCTAGGGATTCCGCCGAAAGAGCAGCCGCCAAATCACTATCGGCTGTTGGGGGTCGAGCTGTTCGAGTCGGATCCGCAATTGATCGATTCGTTCGCGCTGCGCCACGCGAGCTTTTTGCGCGAGATCACCGACGGCCCGCATCTGCGCGATGCCCAGCGGTTGCTGAACGAATTGGCCGCTGCCCGCCGTTGTTTGCTGAACCCACAGCAGAAGTCCGCTTACGACGCGGAATTGCAGGAACGCTTGGCCACGGACAAGCGGCTGCCGGATGAAGATGCCACAACGATGGCCCAGGCGACGGAGCCTGCGGCCGAGCCCGCTGCCGATACCCGTCGGCGAAGAAGCCCTTCGCCGGGCGATGTCCCCGTGATCGCGATTACTCCGCGAAACGAGTCTCGGACGTCCGCGGGCGGAACGGGCTCGCGGCGGTCCAGGTCCAAGTCGACGCACGTGCTGTCCGGCACCGGCGCCAAGCTGCCACGCGGTTCGGCTCAGCGGACCTCGTCGTTTGCGCGTTGGGCTCGCGTGACGCATGTCGTCACCTCCGGGACGGGATGGCTCGCAAGCCGGGGCGTCAAGCGACCGGTTTGGCTGTTGGCGGGCGGATTCGCCGTCCTGTTCCTTGCGATCGGAGTTGGTGCCGTCGTCCTGTTTCGAGCCGAGCCGCCTCGTCCGGCCGCTTTGGCTCGAACAGCACCGGAACAGCCGGCAGCGGCCGGCGCTTCGGTCGCCGAACAGGAGCCCCTCGCGGAACCGCTGCCGGAACCGTCGGCCGAGCCGGCAGGGGACGATTCGCCTGCAGCCGTTTCGATCGACGCTTCCGACATCGAACCGCCCGTGGCGGTTGCCATGAATCCAGGGACCGAGCCGGAGACCGAGATCCCTCCAATGCCAAGCGGATTCATTCCGGACGGCCAGCCGCCTCGTTTGGCAGGTCTTGCCTTGTGGTTGGACGCTTCGCAGTTGGCGGCCTCGAACGGACGGATCGCCCGCTGGAGTACCGCCGACGGCGGAAACTACGTCGCCCAGCCGAAGCAATCCCGTCAGCAACCGGAACTGTTCGCCGAAGCACTCGGCGGAAAAAACGTCGTCCGCTTTCGCGGCGGCCAGCGGCTCGAGATCCCCCGCACTTCCCAAGCACTCAACCTGGGCTCCGATTACACGATCGCCTACGTGGCGCGAGGCGTTGCCGGCACGCTGCTGTCCAAGGGCATCGGCGACAAAGCTGGACAGTTCTCGCTGCAGAGCGATTCCTGCTTGCGCACCAACGGCGAGTTGAACGCAGCCAGCGGCGGCCGCCTGCAGGCCGCGGATGACGATCCGACTCTGTTCCGGGTCCGCACGATCGCGGCGGACGCTACGGCCTTGAGTTGGTTTCTCGACGGAACGGCCAGCGGCAGCTATTCCGACGAGCGGTATGACATCCAGAGCACGGCGGTGCTCTGGATCGGCAGCCCTTGGTTTCGTGCCGGTCAAGAGGATCCCACCCAGTTCTTTGTCGGCGATCTGGCGGAACTGGTCATCTACGATCGAGCTCTGCCGGAGGACGAGCGACTGGGCGTCGAAGCCTATTTGCGGGACAAATGGCTGGCCACCGACCAGCCTGCCGCTGTCCTGGATCTGGTCCCCCCGACGGTTAGCACGCCAGCGATTCCGCCCCCCGCCGAGGAACAGCCTGCGTGGGCCGCGGACAGGGCATCATCGGACGACGAATCGGCCGCCGCTTCGGAGCCAGCCGCTGCGGAGCCAGCCGCTGCCGCGAGCGAACGTGCGGAGCCGGCTGGGAGCGAGTTGTTTCATTTGTTCGTGAATCTGGGTGGCGGAGCGTGGCAGGATCCGGCGGGCCATTCGTGGGTGCCGTCCAAGAAATTCGACGGCGCGACGTTCGGGCACGAGGCCGGCCAGTCGATCAAGAGCGACGCGGTCGAGCATCCCATGTACAGCACGGCCGTCCGCGGGTTGGTCGGCTTTCGTGCGCTCGTTCCCAACGGGGATTATGCCATCGAAATGCACTTTCACGAACACTGGTCGCGGAATCCCACGGATCGCGCTTTTTTCGTGGCCATCGAACAGGTGCCGGTGCTGCGGCCGCCCATGTTCTTTCAAGGGCCCGGCATGGGCCAGCCGTACGTCCACAAGATCGGCAAAGTCACCGTCAAGGACGGACGCCTGGATGTCGACTTTGGCGGCGTCCAACCCGGCTCGCTGGCGATCCTGAACGGGATCGCGATTCGGCAACTGCGCTGAAGTACGGAATGCACGCCATTTGAGGAAGCTCTGCTTCTTTCCTGGACTCTCTGCGGTTCTCGGCGTCTTCCTGGATCATCCGGGGTAAACGCATTCGCCGTGGAAGGCTGCCGAGTCTCTAGGCAAGGGGTGCCTGGAATTCGGTCAATCCATCGGGGCCTCGTGGCAGCGGGCATTGGAGCGGCCAGGATCGCGGCGTCGAGAACCAGTGGTCTGGACATCGCAAACCCTGTTCTAGTAAAACACTTGCGTCAGCATCGTGCCTTGGCCGACATCGCAAGACCAGCCTCTTTTGCGCAGGACATTTTTGTCGCGGCACGGCGATTGCTTTACGTTTTTTTGTTTGCGAGGCGTCCGTGGTCTCGCAATCCAGTTCCCCTCTCCCCAAGGTGTGAGTCATGAAAAAGATTGAAGCGATTATCCGCCATTTCAAGTTGGCAGATGTCAAGGATGCTCTTGCCCAATGTGGCGTGAAGGGCATGACGGTGACCGAAGTTCGCGGCTTCGGTCGTCAGAAGGGACACACGGAGATGTATCGAGGTGTCGAGTACGGCGTGGATTTGGTGCCCAAAATCAAGCTCGAGTTGGTGGTTCCGGAGAGTGAAGTACACGCGATTATCGAAACCATTTCCCGGCTTGCCAGCACGGGCTTGGTGGGGGACGGAAAGATCTTCGTTCACAGCCTGACGGACGTGATTCGGATTCGCACCGGGGAAACCGGGGAAAGTGCAATCTAGGCGGGTTTCGCGGAGTCTGGGACTGCTCGGAGACTGCCTGGCACGACCGGCGTCAGGCTTCGCGAAACAGGAAATCGAAAAAACGTTTGAGATTTGAGAGGTATGTAGAAACATGGGAATGCATCGTATCGCGAGACGCGCATCGCTGCTCGCCGTAATCCTGCTACTGGTTGTCGGTTTCGCCCGTTGGTCTTGGGCCGCTGACGAAGCAGCCACGGACCTTGTTGCCGCCCAGAGCACGGAGGCGTCGGCACAGCAAGCGGCCGAGGAAGAGTCGTCCGATCCCACGAACGCCGAGTTGAAGGTCATGGCCGATACGCTCTGGGTGCTGATCGCCGGCGTTCTCGTGTTCTTTATGAACCTCGGATTCGGCTGTGTCGAGTCGGGGTTCTGCCGGGCGAAGAACTGTGTGAATATCCTCTCGAAGAATTTCGTTGTTTTCGCCATCAGTTCGATCGGCTTCTGGGTCGTCGGCTGGGGACTGATGTTCGGCGACGGTGGCGGATTCGTGGGAACGGAAGGCTTGCTGTTCCTGGGCGGGGCTGACAACAGTCCGGCGACCGGGGACGCTTACGTCGGAACCTACTCGGCGATCAGCTGGACGGGCGTGCCGTTGTGGGCCAAGTTCTTTTTCCAACTCGTCTTCTGCGGCACGGCGGCGACGATCGTCTCCGGGGCGGTCGCCGAACGGATCAAGTACGTGTCGTTCATCGTGTTCAGCTTTATCATGGCGATGGCGATTTATCCTGTCGTGGGCCACTGGATCTGGGGCGGTGGCTGGCTGCAAAGCATGGGTTTCCTGGACTTTGCCGGCTCCACGCAGGTCCATTCCATCGGCGGCTGGGCGGCTCTGGCAGGCGTGATCATCCTGGGGCCGCGGATTGGCAAGTACAGTGCGAACGGTCGGGTCAACGCCATTCCTGGGCATAACCTGAGCCTCGCTACGGTTGGCTGCTTTGTGCTCTGGTTCGGCTGGTTCGGCTTCAATCCGGGCAGCACGATGGGCGTGGATCCGAATGCGATTTCGGAGATCGTGGTGACGACGAACACCGCTGCGGCGGCCGCCACGCTAAGTGCCACGCTGCTGGCTTGGCTGCTGCTGGGCAAGCCCGACCTGGGCATGACCTTGAACGGCTGTTTGGCAGGTCTGGTGGCGATTACCGCACCGTGTGCTTTCGTCACCGTCGGGGCATCGTTGCTGATCGGTTTGATGGCCGGAGCGCTGGTGGTGCTGGGGGTCTTGTTCTTCGATCGGATTCGATGTGACGATCCCGTGGGTGCGACCTCGGTGCATCTGCTGAACGGCGTCTTTGGCACCTTGTGCATCGGGCTGTTCGCAACGCCCGACCGCTTGGCACGGGCTGGAAACGACGCGGCGACTGCGGGCTTGTTCTACGGTGGTGGCGTCCAGCAGTTGATCACCCAGGCGATCGGCGTCGCCGCGTGTGCAGCTTACGTGCTGGTGTTGGCTGCGGCGGCTTGGCTGCTGCTCAAGTACACCATGGGTATCCGGGTCTCGCCCGAGGAAGAAATGGAAGGTTTGGATATCGGCGAACACGGCAACGAAGCGTATCCGAACTTCATCAAGACGGGAAATACGATGGGTGGTTTCTAGGACACTGGCCGGAAGCTTTTTCCTGCCACCCTGCGCAAGCCGGTCTCGCTCGAGACCGGCTTTTTTTATTCCCGATTTGCTGCGGCGACGAACGACATCAGGATCAAGCCCAAAATCAGCCCGACCGCCACAAACGCCAGGAAGGGCTGCGGCGGGCGAAGCAGCTCCAAGCCGTGGACCAGATTGACACCCAAGATGCCGCTCAGCGCCGCGATCGGGAAGAAAAAGGCTGCCAGCAGATTCAGGCGGTGCGCCGAGGCGGCCATCCGGCGGCTGGCCTTTGCCTGCTCGTCCGCCTTTCTTGCCATCAGCAGGTCCCAGGAGCGTTTCGTCTCTGTCTGCAGCAATTCTGCCGTTCGCTCCGTCTCGTAAGCTCGATCGCGAAAGTTGATCAGGTCCCGGTCGTCCGGGCACGCCTGGCGAGCCTCCTGCAAAACGGCGTGCAAATTCCTGGCCGAGCGCTGGATCGGCGCGAGCCGTTCCAGAACGTCAAAGTAGTCCTCCGCCGTCGTCGCTCGCTCTTCGCGTGCATCACAGTCGTGGATCGTTTTGGCAAATTGGTCCAGGTGCTTGCCGACCACCTGAGAGCCGCTGCCCAAATCGTTCGACGTCCACGTCCCGTCGGGCTTGCGCCACAGGAACCGTCCCAGACGTTCCGTCTTGTCCGGTTCGGGCGGCACATGCAAGACGAGCAGCAGGTGGCCGTCCGCCACCATTACGCGTTGCCGGCCCACGCTGGTGCCGAGCCGGTCGCGAAACACTTGGGGAACTTCCCACACGCGGGGGAGGAGGCATTTGGTTTCCATGATGGCGCTCGCTGGACAGGAGATTGACATCGAGCAGGTTTCTCTGCCCGCCCGAATTCCTTGAACTATCCGGACTGACCCTATTGTACTCTGTCGAGCAGAGCATAGGGACCTTCCAACCCCAAGAGCCAGTGGTTAAAGGAACATGGTACGCGAGATCTTGGATTCTGCGAAGAGGTTCGGCCGATCCTGGACCAGCACCGCATCCGCTGTCACGGCGGCGACAAGACCGAGGGCGGCATCGTGTTCACCGGCGAGCCGTCGACGGTCTGCTACCGCTCGTACGAGAGGATCATGAGCGGCAGGTGGAGCGCATGCATCCGGGGAGTCAGCGACTGGCGTAAGTCCGTCCCAGGAAATCGGCGATGGCCTTCTTCAGTTCCAATGGGTCGATTGTGTCGTGCTTGCGATACAGAATTTTGCCGCCGGGCGCGACCAGGATGGTGTAGGGGACCGGGCCGGGCCATTGCTTGTCGAGCGCCTCGGCCAACTGGTCGCGGTCGTCCGACTCGAAAATGTGGTTCGTCGACGAGACGTGGTTTTCTCGCAGGCACTTTAACACCGCCTCGCGCTCTTTCGGATCGTCCAGACTGATCGTGATCAGCTCGAACTTGCGTTTGCGGTACATGCGGTTGATGGTGACCAGTTCCGGCAGCTCCCGAACACACGGGGCGCACCAGGTGGCCCAGACGTTGATCAGGCGGAGGTTCGGGCTGTCGTTCCGAGCCAACTTGCCGACGCTCGCCGTGTCGATCGTTTGAACCGAGACCTCTTCCGCGTTCCATTTCGCCAACGACTCGACGGCGCTGGAGCGTTTGTCCGACCACTTGGTCGAACAGCCGAACACGCGGGTCGTGGCCACGGGTACCGCCTGGCCCGCCAGCAACGCTTCGATGGCGTTGCGCGTATCGTGCGACTTGACCACGCCGACCTCCGAGTCGTCAATCCGGCCCTGATAGCAAAGCTTGCGCTGTGCGTCGAAGAGGAACACATGCGGAGTTGCCAGCGCGCCAAAGGCTTTCGACGTGGCTTGCGTGTCGCCGTCGTACAGGTAGGGGAACGTAAAGCCCCGGTCTCGGGCCCGGATCTTCATGTCCTCGAGAGAATCGTTCACGTCCGTATAGCCGAGTTCATCCAGCCGAACCGCCAGCGGATCGTTCGGCGAGATCGCGACCAGCGCCACGCCACGGCCCTGGAAGTCGGCGTGCAGTTGGACCAGGCGGTCTTCGTAGGCTTGAGCCGTCGGACAGTGGTTGCAGGTAAAGATGAAGACCAAAACCTTGGCCGCAGCAAAGTCGGCCAGTCGATACGTCTTGCCGTCCACGCCTGGCAGGGTAAAGTCCGGCGCCGACGCTCCCAGTTCCAGCGGCGAGACCGATTTCGGCGCCGCGCCGAACGCACTGGCTGCCCAGCAAGGAGCGAGCAGCAACAGAAAGACACCGATGCCCAGCCAAGTTGTTTGTGGCCGCATGACGTTTGCTCCGTATCTCAATGGGAAGTTGGTTTCAGGCATTGTACTGGCCCGCACCCCGCGACGGCAAGCAGCGGCGCCCCTCCCCCCGGCTGCAACCGGCGTTAGCGATCTCGTCACGGGGTGGTCTTTTCCCCCGCCCATGCCGGCTTCTGGTTCTTGCCGAACCACTCGCGCAACAGCAACTGCCGGTCCGTGGGCTCAGCGGTCGGCCGCGTGTCGTTGCGGTCCGGACCGTGCTCGACGCTCCAACCGCTCCATTCGCGAAACGCGTGGTAGCTCCAGTCCCAGCCCTGCTCTTCGAAGATCTCGATCACGTCCCGCAAATAGCGGCAGGCGCTGTCGCCCGGCGCCCAGCGGATGGCGCTAAACTCGCCCATGTAGATGTGAACGTTGTAGGCCCGCTGAAAATCGGCCACGGGTTGCAGCGCCGCGCGCAAGGCCGCCTTGTCCCAGAATTTCCCGTCGATCTCCCCGGGATAGACGAGGGGCGGCTGGTCTCGCTGATGCACTCCTTGGTGCGTGAACTGGTGCGGGACGTACATGTGCGCGCTGTACACCACGTTGGGCACGGCGATGGGCGTAAAGTCGGCGAGGCTTTCCGGCGAACCCCACGGCGGGGCTTCGACGATCATCGTCCGCTGGGGATCGATCTCGCGGATCGCCCGCGCCGTACGTTCCGCCAATCCGTGCCAGTCGAGGCAGCCTTCTTCGACGAATTCCTCGACCGGCTCGTTGGCCAGATCGAACCCCCAGATCGGCCGCGCCCCTTTGTACCGCCGCGCGATCCCGCGCCAGACATCGACAAACTTGTCCTGCACGGCGGGGTCGGTGAACAAGCGGTCGTCCGACCCCACGTAGCCACTGACGGTGGACTTGCCGCCGGGCGGCGAATGCAAATCAACGGCTACGTAGATCCCATACCGTTCGCACCACGGCAGCGCGGCGTCCAGTCGCTGAAGCTCGCCTTCCAGCCACGCATCGTAATCCGCCAACGCACTGGGCTGCCCCGGTCGGCCGTGGCGGATCAGTTGCCAGCGGATCAGGTTCGCGTTCCAGTCGTGCCCCAAGGTCCGCAATCCATCTTCGTCGATCCGCGGGCCGATCATCGCGCCGCGCAGTCGCGGCAAATCGTGCCCTTTGAAAGCCATGCCCGCCGCCGGCGCGGGTTTGGCCGTCCGCGGCGGTTTGGCCACGACCAGCTTGACATGGTCGAACCACACGCCCCCCGTGACTTGCTCCAACCCCAACGTCAACGTCACGGCGGAAGCGTCGGCGGGAATCTTGGTGCTGAACACCGCGCGTTTCCAAGCGAACGTACCCGTGTCCAAGGCCGCTTGCGGCCACAGTTTCCGGTCCGGCGTCTCGATCGCCAGCATGAATTTGATCCCGTTCCACGAATTCGGTTTGGCGCTGACGTCCTCGGCCCGCACCATTGCCGAGCCGCGAATCGTCACGCCGCGCAGCGTCTCGGCCGGCAATCGCACTCGGACCGACGTCGAACCGCTCGCCGCGCCGTCTCGACTCTCGACGTACAGCGCCCGCGGGCTGTCGAAGCCCGGGCCGTATTGCAACTCGCCTTGCCAGGCTGGATCGGACACCGCCGACTCGAAGTCCGCGTCCACGATCACCTGCCCCTGAATGGGCAACTCGGCCGCTCGGCCCAGGACCGTCGGGCCGAATAGTGCGGCCAAGATCAACACAACCCAGGCGTCGAGATCGTGAAACCGTCGCCGCAGAACAGGAAGACAACGTGCGGTATGCATGGTGAGCGCGCTCCAGGAGGAAACGGGAATCAGTTCGGGCCGTCACGATCCAGTATACTGGATTGACGATCCCCAGGGCAGATTCGCGATCGCCCGGGAGTTGGTAGAATAAGATGGGTCATGGGAAGAACGTTTGACGCCCTCACCGCCCACGTGGCGGCCTTTGCCTGAAACCATGCATACGACCATTCACAGACTGATCAACGGCGATGCCAGGGAACTGGCGTACTTGGACGACGCGTCGGTCCATCTCGTTGTTACATCTCCTCCCTATTGGAACTTGAAACGGTACAACGAGAACCCCGATCAGCTCGGACATATTCAAGAATACGAGGCTTTCCTGTTTGATTCGAGAAGGCGCCGACCGAGACCGCTGTCACGACGCGGGAGGACCGAGCCCTGTACGAGACACGTCCAGCCAAGAAGAAACTGGAGTAGGCGAACAATCGCCTCGTTGATACCTTGAACAGTCGCGCGGACGCGGTTGTCAACGTCTGGTCAGATGCAGCGTTTGCTCCTGCTTGTCGGCCCAGCCCGAAAGGAGATATCGTTTTGACGCTACCGCTCTTGGTTTCCGGCCTTTTGATTTTGTCTGGCGGTGTCGGCGAGTCGGCCGCGGCGAGCTTCGACCGCTCGCGGATAGAGATTGATGACAACTTCCAGGCCTTCGATGCGGCGCGAACGATCCAGGGTTTCCGAGCCTACGGCGGAACGTGGCAGGTGGCTGACGGCGTGCTTCATGCCCCGGCAGGACCGGGGCCGAAGTTGGTGGCCGACGAGCCCCAGTTTGCCTGCGGCGAGGTCGGGGTCGAAGTGCTGCTACCCGATGCCGCGCCCGGCAACGCGGGGTTGATTGTCAAGCTGAGCGACCCGGGCGTCGGAGCGGATCATTTCAATGGCTACGAAGTCGCCTTGGACGCCGCCGGATACCTGCGGCTTGGCCGACACCGGCAGAATTTCGAGCCGATTCAGGACGTGCCCTGCGCCGTGCCTGTCAACCGCTGGATAACCTTGGTGGTCCGCATGACGGAGACCTCGCTGGAAATTGCCGTCGATGGCAAGACGATGCTGGTCTACGAGGACCGCGAGCATCCGCTGATCCGCGGCGGCGTGGCCTTTCGGCCGTGGCAACGGCAAGCCTGTTA
>Ga0351933_1080_pt1 | contig 33953 bp, 30 predicted proteins | sample TotcelHT113001L9_FD_206841 | JGI IMG/M metagenome (GOLD analysis project Ga0351933, IMG submission 206841) | Enriched cells from coal bed in the Powder River Basin, Montana, United States - Total cells T11 rep2 HSBNCT.T11.300.1.L9 ... | reverse complement strand
TGCCATTAAGCCTGCGCACCAGGGCTTCCGATTCTTCAGGCGGCAGCAGGTCGGATTTGTTTAACACCCGCAGAGTCTTTTTGTGGGAAAGTTTAAGGTCTTCAAGAATTTTCTCCACCGAGGCGATCTGGTTTTCCAGTCTGGGGCTTGCCGCATCCATCACATGAAGCAAAAGGTCCGCGTTGTCCAGCTCCTCAAGTGTGGCACGGAAGGCAACCTTTAGATCCTTGGGCAGATCTTCGATAAAGCCTACTGTATCGGTGATTATTATTTCCCGGTCCTTTGGAAAGCGCAGTCTGCGGCTTGAAGGGTCAAGGGTTGCAAACATGCGGCTTTCAGCCAATACGGCAGCGTGGGTGAGAGTGTTGAGCAGGGTGGATTTGCCGGCATTTGTGTAGCCCACGATGGAAACTACCGGAAGCCCTTTTTTGTCGCGGCGGGAGCGCTGCACAGCCCGGCGGTCCGCCACCTTGGAAAGATCCCTTTCCAGCAGCCGAATCCTCTCGCGCACCTTGCGGCGATCCATCTCCAGCTTTGTTTCACCAGGCCCCCGGCCCCCTATGCCGCCCGCCAGGCGCGAAAGGGCCGTGTTTTTGCCCACCAGGCGCGGAAGCATGTATTTGAGCTGGGCAAGCTCCACCTGAAGCTTGCCCTCGCGGGTTGCAGCCCTTTGGGCGAAAATGTCAAGGATGAGCTGGGTGCGGTCTATGACGGGCAGCTCTATGCGGTCCGTGATGGCGCGTATCTGGGAGGGATTGAGTTCGGAATCGAAAATCAGCATGTCGGCCCCTCTGACAAGGGCCATGACCGCCACCTCCTCAAGCTTGCCCCGGCCCAGGAGGAATCTTGGATCAGGCTTTTTCCTTTGCTGAATCATGGTTCCGGCAACCTGGACCCGGCTTGAGCGGGCAAGCTCGGTCAGTTCTGCCATGGATTGTGCGGCGCGTGCCCTGGGGCCGGAAGAAACGCTCACCAGAAGAGCGCGGGGCTGGTCTGTGCGGGCTTCCTTGGAAGGCCTTTCAAAAACAAGTTCATCCTCAAGCGCGGCGACAAAATCATTGACAGCCATGTCCAGGCCTGAAAGGCCAAAGGGCTCCAGCTTGCGGTATGGCTTTTCATCGGAGCGGCTCCGCAGGAGATGAGCCACATGGAATTTGTCAGGCAGGCCGTTGTTGGTAAGGGTGAAGGCTGCCATGAGGTCCAGGCGCAGGAAGATAAGATCAGTGATGTCCTCGTCCCCAAGCCCTTCACCCTTGAGGTGGGTATGCACCAGACGCAGGCCCTTCAAACGGCCCGGCCCATAGCGGTAATGTTCAAGGTTGGGCAGAAAAAGCGAGTCGGCATCACCGGCAATCACATGGCGGACCATTCCCGCCCTGTCAATGAGAAGGCCGATTTGCCGATAGGAGGCCTGCGAAATTTCCCCCATGTCCCTTGCAATCTCCGGGGAGATGAGCATTTCCGGGGGGATTTTCCGTTTGAAAAAGTTGCCGAGTTTTTTAAGGTGCTGGGCCTTTAAGCCATTTATGTTGCCCTGGATTTTCTGCATAGACCCTTTCCGGGTGATTTTTGAGTGAGGCTTGTTTCAAGAAGGCAGGGATGCCGCAAAATCAGTTGGCCGCATAGATGGTATCCGCATTCTCAAAACTTGTATGCTCTGCAACAAAAGTCAGCAGCACCTTGCCTGTAGGGCCGTTCCTCTGCTTGGCCACCTTGAGCTCGGCGGACTGGTCGGGATTGTTTTCCATCTGACTGTAAACCGATTCCCGGTAGATGAACATAATGACATCCGCGTCCTGCTCAAGGGCGCCGGATTCACGAAGGTCCGAAAGCTGGGGGTGCTTGTCCCCGCGATCCTCAAGCTTTCGGTTAAGCTGGGAAAGTGCAAGAACCGGCACATGAAGCTCTTTTGCCAGGGATTTCAAGGATCGGGAAATATAGCTCAATTCCAGATCCCGCCTTTCAGCATCCTTTGGCCCGGTCATGAGCTGAAGATAGTCAATGACAATAAGGCCAAGGCCCTTATCTTTTTTCATGCGCCGGGCCTTTGTGCGCACATCCATGACCGTGAGCTTGCCTGAATCGTCAATGTAAAGGGGCGCGTTGTGAATCCTGTCGCTTGCATCGGCAAGCCGTTGCAATTCATCGGCCCCCAGAAAGCCGTCCCTGACCCTCTTGGCGTTGACCTTGGCCTCGGAGCACAGGACCCTTGTTACAAGCTGCTCCTTGGACATTTCAAGGGAAAAGACAAGCACCGGCAAATTTTCCTTTGTTGCCGCATGCTTGGCGATGTTCAGGGCCAGGGCTGTTTTGCCCATGCCGGGCCTTGCCGCCAGAATTAAAAGGTCTGTGGGCTGAAACCCGGAAGTAAGCATATCCAGACGGTTAAAGCCCGTTGGCACACCCGTGACAGGTGAGCGATCCCTTGAGCGGCTTTCGATTGACAGGAAGGTGTCGTTCAACAGTTCCGACAGACCGAAATAGGCGGCAGAGCCCTTTTCACTTGAAACAGCGAAAATCTCCTGCTCTGCAAAGTCCACCACCTCGCTTACATCCTCGTTGTCATCGTAACAGCGCTGGGCTATGGAAGAGGCCTTTTCAATGAGAAGCCTCAACACCGCCTTTTCTTTAACGATTTTTGCGTATGATGCAGGGTTTACGGCAAGGGGGACCTCATGGATGATCTTGGCCAGGAATGCGGAGCCTCCGATGCCTTCAAGCAGATTTTTCTGCTCAAGCCAGTTGGAGACGGTCACAATGTCAACAGCCTCGCTTTTTTCAAAAAGGGCAAGCATGGCCTGATAAATTTTGCGGTGGGCATCCACATAAAAATCTTCGGGCCGGACCTTTTCCTGGGCTATGAGCAGGGCCTCATCGTTGTGAAGAATGGCAGACAGCAGGGATGCCTCGGCATCAATGTTCTGGGGCGGAAGACGGATGAAAGACGGCTCTTTTGCTGTGGCGGTCATGAAAAACCCCCTTACCCTGACGAAAGGCTTTGGCTGGATTGCGATGTCTTGTACTCCGAAAGGCCTGTCGGGACACTCCGGCAGGCAAGGTCTTTTTGCCTATCCAACGATGAGCCTTTCTGCCCACGATAAGTCATTGGAAAAAATCTGGCAAGAAAAAGAGTTTGGTGCGGGTTGACGATAGAAAGAAAACGGGCGCAGCCGTAGAAGGCCGCGCCCGCTGTGCGTTTTCCTTATGGGGACTGGTTATTCTTCAGCCACCACAGTCACCAGAATCTTGGTTTTGACATCTGCCATAAGCTGAATGGGAACCTTGTATTCGCCCGGCTCCTTGATGGAATCTTCCAGGCGGACCATGGAGCGCTCCACCACGAATCCGAGTTCAGCAAGCTTTTCCACAACAAGGCGTCTGGATACCGACCCGTAAAGGCGGCCTTCATCGCTGACCTTGGCCTTTATTTCAAGATTCACTTCAGTCAGAAGCTCGGCCAGCTTCAGGGCATTTTCCTTCAGCTGGGCAGCCTTCAGATCATATTCCTTGCGCTTGCGCTCCAGAAGAAGTTTGTTGGCCTCTGTTGAGAGAACAGCCAGCTTCTTGGGCAGCAGGTAGTTTCTGGCATATCCGCGGGCCACTTTTACCTCGGTGCCCACAATGCCCAGCGTGTCAACAGTTTCTGTTAGTATGACCTTCATTTCCGGTCCTTTCCGTGGCGTCCGGCAGCCCCTGTCCGGTTGGCTGCCTTATGCCCTGGCACATTATAGCATGTTCCCCAAATCAAACAACCGCTCCGGCAAAAGGGGTAAAACCATTTCATGCCGGATCTGGTTCATGGCTCAATCCGGCACTGCGCCCACAAAGGGCAGCAGGGCGATGGCGCGAGCCTGTTTAATGGCCTGGGTGAGCGAGCGCTGGTGCTTGGCGCAGGTGCCGGAAATCCGGCGGGGCACTATTTTTCCGCGCTCGGTGGTTAAGTACTTCAGGGCTCTGGGGTCCTTGTAATCAATGGTTATGTTTTTGTCCGCACAAAAACGGCAGACCTTCCTTCTGTGAAAAAAACGCTTCTTGCGCTTGAAGGGGCGTGACATGGCTTTACCTCCTGACAGGGCTGAAATTGTTACTCCATTTCATCGGAATCGGCAAAGGAATCTCCGGACTCATCATCCTGGTCCGGTTCATCCTCATCCTTGGCCGCCTCTGCGCGGGCCTCTTCGATTGCCTTGATGCGCTCGGCTTCCTTGCGGGCCTTTTCGCGCTCGGCTTCGTCTTCGGCCTTGGCCTTGGCGGCAGCTTCTTCTGCGAGCTTGATCTTAAGCTGCTCAATGTCAACATTGTCGGCAAGCTTCACGGTGAGATACCGCAAAACCCGCTCGTCAATGCGCATTGTGCGCTCCAGCTCCTTTACCACATCCCCTGTGGCGCAGTAATCGGCAAGGATGTAGAAGCCGCGCTTGCGCTTTTTGACCTCGTAGGCAAGCTTTCGGGCCCCCCACTCGTCAAAACCGATGCAATAGCCCTGCCCCCCCTCGACAATGCCCGCAAAACGGCCGACAACAGCCTTGCGGTCCTCATCAGGGAGATCAGGATCGGTGATAAAAAGGGTTTCGTACCGTCTCATTGTGCCTCCTCACGGTTTAAAGCCCCGTGTCTTCGCACGGAGCAAGGAGTATGTTCAGACGCCACACCGGCGTCCTGAAAAGAAAATTTCAATACATGGCCTGACCTGGAATGTCAAGACTTCTTAAATCTTTTTTATTGGCGTCCAACAGGCATATTGACTTGAACGGGCTGCTGGCATACTAAAAAAGATTACAATTGTGCTGAACAATGGAAATATTTGCTCTTGGAGAGGAAAAAAATGGATTACAAAAAGACCTTAAACCTGCCGTCCACCGACTTTCCCATGAAGGCTGATCTCACACGGCGGGAGCCTGACACCCTTGAAAAATGGTATTCCCAGGACCTTTACGGCCTTCTGCGCAAACAGTCATCAGGACGCAAAAAGTTCATACTCCATGACGGGCCTCCATACGCCAACGGCAATATCCATATCGGCACGGCATTGAACAAAATTTTAAAGGACATCATCGTGCGCTCCCGCCAGATGGCGGGAAACGATGCTGCTTATGTGCCCGGATGGGACTGCCATGGTCTGCCCATAGAGCACAATGTTGACAAGCAGCTTGGCGAAAAAAAGGCTTCAATGACCACGGTGCAGATACGGCAGCGTTGCAGGGAATATGCCCAGAGTTTCATTGATGTGCAGCGCAGCGAGTTCAAAAGGCTGGGGGTTCTGGGCCTTTGGGATGACCCGTATCTGACAATGGCCTATGCCTACGAGGCCGACATTGTGCGCGAGTGCGGCAAGTTCGCGGACAACGGCGCACTGTTCCGCGGCAAGAAGCCTGTGTACTGGTGCAACTCCTGCCGTACAGCCCTGGCCGAAGCCGAAGTGGAGTACGAGGACGCTTCAACCCCTTCAGTTTTTGTTGCCTTTCCTGTTGAGGAGAACCTTTCCGATGCTGTTCCAGAGCTTTCGGGCAAAAAGGTTTCCATAGTCATCTGGACAACAACCCCCTGGACCCTGCCCGCCAACCTGGCCATTGCCCTGCATCCGGATTTTCCCTATGCAGCGGTGGAGGCTTCGGGCAAGGTTTACATCCTGGCCAAGGACCTTGTTGACTCCTGCATGAAGGCCTTTGGCTTTGATGAATACAGCATTATTGCCCAGTTCGGTGCAAAGGTTCTGGAAAAGAGGAAGGCAAGGCATCCTTTTTATGACAGGGATTCAATGGTCATCCTCGGCAGCCATGTGACCCTGGATGCAGGGACGGGCTGCGTTCACACGGCTCCGGGTCATGGCCGTGAGGACCACGAGGTTGGTCTTGAATATGGCCTTGAAACCTATTCCCCGGTGGATGACAGGGGATGCTTCACCGAAGATGTGGGCTTTTTTGCCGGAAAGTTTGTGTTCAAAGCCAATGCCGAAATTGTGGAAAAGCTCAAGGCTGACGGAACCCTTCTTAAAACCGAAACCCTGTCCCACTCTTACCCCCATTGCTGGCGCTGCAAAAAGCCGGTCATATTCCGGGCAACTCCCCAGTGGTTCATCTCAATGGACAAAACAGGGCTTCGCAAAAAGGCCCTTGAGGCCATAGACCAGGTGACCTGGATTCCCAAATGGGGCAGGGAGCGCATTTACGGCATGATAGAAAACCGCCCGGACTGGTGCGTGAGCCGCCAGCGCTCATGGGGGGTCCCCATTGTGGCCTTTTACTGCAAGAGCTGCGGAGAGCTCATCAACGACAAGAACACGGTGGAGCATGTGGCCCTTCTGGTGGAGGAGCATGGTGCGGATGTATGGTTTGACAAAGACGAGGCAGGGCTGCTGCCGCCGGGCTTTGTATGCCCCAAATGCGGCAAGGCGGATTTTGAAAAGGAAACAGACATTCTGGATGTGTGGTTTGATTCGGGAGTGAGCCATGCAGCGGTTCTGGAAAGGCGCAAAAACCTTGCCTGGCCGGCCCAGCTTTATCTGGAAGGAAGTGACCAGCATCGGGGCTGGTTTCATTCCAGCCTTCTCACAGCGGTTGGCACAAGGGGCAGGGCGCCTTACGAGGCGGTTCTGACACACGGCTTTGTGGTGGATGAAAACGGCCGCAAGATGAGCAAATCCCTGGGCAACATAGTTGCCCCCAAGGAGGTCATCAATAAGTACGGGGCTGAAATACTGCGCATGTGGGTGGCAGCAACAGACTACCGCGATGACATAAGGATTTCCGAAAACATCTTAAAGCAGCTTGTGGACGCCTATCGCCGCATCCGCAACACCTGGCGCTTCATCCTTGGCAACCTTGGCGACTTCAACCCGGTTGCGGACAAGGTTTCCAGGGACGATATGCCCGAAATTGACCGCTACGCCATGCACCGCCTGCAAAAGCTCATCCGGCGCTCAAGGGCCGCATACGAGGAATACGAGTTTCACGCGGTTTATCACGCCCTTCACAATTTCTGCGCTGTGGACCTTTCAGCCTTTTACCTGGACATCCTGAAGGACAGGCTTTATGTCAACGCGCCGGATTCAAAAGACCGGCGCAGCGCCCAGACGGTTCTTCATTACCTCATCGAGGCAATGGTGAGTCTCATGGCCCCTGTCATGGCCTTCACAACAGAGGAGGCATGGGAGTATCTTCCAAAAATGCAGGGAAGGGAATTGAGCGTTCATGCCACACAGTTTCCCGAAGTGGACAACAGCTTTCTGGATGACGAGCTGGCTGCAAGATGGGATTTGTTGCGCAGAGTTCGCGCAGATGTGACCAAGGCCCTGGAGCAGGCCAGAAATGAAAAGCTTGTGGGCCACCCCCTGGACGCAGCGGTTACGCTTTATGCACAGAAGGATCTTATAGATAAGCTCAAACCATATGCCGATGAGCTGAAGGCTGTTTTCATCGTCTCCCAGGCAGATCTCAAGGAAGCACCAGCACCGGAAGGCACATTGGCCGCAGGAACTGTGGAGGGCCTCCACATAGGCGTAGGACGGGCTTCAGGGGAAAAATGCGTCCGGTGCTGGGTTTATGATACCAGCGTAGGCAACGACTCCAATCACCCCGGTGTGTGCAGCCGTTGCTGCAACGCCTTGAGCCAACTGGCGGGCCGGACCGATGAATGAGCCGCGCAGGCGCCCGGCCTGGAGGCTTTTTGCCGTTACTGCAATTCTTGTGACTGTTTTTGATCAGGTCACAAAGATTCTGGCAGTAAATAACATTGACCCCGGCCGGGCAATAAACATAATACCAGGCTTTTTCGACCTGGTCATGGTACACAATTACGGCGTCACCTTTGGAATGTTCAACAGGGAATCCTCCGGCATTCAGACCCTTGTTTTCCTGGTGCTTTCCCTGGCGGCCCTTGGCCTTGTTTTTTTTATATTTGCCAAAACGGCTGGAAAAAACAGCTTGTTTTCCTTTGCTCTTTCCCTTGTTGCGGGCGGAGCGGCCGGCAACATAATTGACCGGGCAAGGCTTGGATTTGTTGTGGACTTTATTGACCTGTATGTCGGAAACTGGCACTGGCCTGCATTCAATGTGGCGGATTCCGCCATTTCCGTGGGGGTCACGATTTTGCTTGTTCATATTGTTCTTGGAAAAGATCCTCTTTGAAGCATCATGATAGCTGCCAGTTTATGAAGGTCATCGGCCGGGCAGGGCATTTGTCTGTCTGTTGACAGGGTTGCCTTTTCAGACAGGCCCGGCCTTATTAATTCGGATACTTCTTTGATCGTTTCAAAATAATCCTGCCGTGCAACTCTTGTTTTTGGGGAAAAAAAGCCATGCATCCAATTTTGTTTGAAATAGGCCCCCTTACAATCCGCACCTACGGGTTTTTTCTGGCCCTGGGCTTTATGGCAGGAATATTTGTGGCGGTCCGTGAAGCAAAGCGCCAGGGTCTGGATTCTGAAAAGGTGCTCGACATCTGCTTCTATTCCCTGTTTGCTGCCATTGTTGCCTCGCGGGCGGCTTATGTGGCTTTCAACTGGAATGAGCAGTTTGCAAATGACCCTCTGGCAATGGTGCGTATATGGGACGGCGGCCTTGTTTTTTACGGCGGGTTTCTGGGGGCTGCGACCGTGTTCGTGCTTTTTGCCTGCAAATACAAGATGCCTTTGTGGAAACTTGCCGATATTGTTGCCCTGGGAGTTCCGCTCGGACACGCTCTTGGCAGGCTTGGATGCTTCTCTGCGGGATGCTGCTACGGAGCGCCCACAGACAGCGCCTGCTCCGTTGTGTTCACCCACCCGCTTTCCATTGCCCCGCAGTTTGTGGCCCTTTATCCCACGCAGCTTTATTCTGCTGCCGGAAACCTGGGCATATTCCTTTTTCTTTTTTTGGTGTTAAGAAAGAGAAAAAAATGGGACGGCCAGATTCTGGCGTCTTATCTTGCCCTGTATGCTGTTTTCCGTTTTTTAATCGAATTTCTGCGGGGAGATGACCGGGGGGCTTTTTTTCTGGGCATCCTGTCCCCATCGCAGCTTGTGGCAGTGATTATGCTTATCACCGCCTTTTTGCTGTACGCCTTTTTAAGAAAACGACCGGCAGCCTGATGAAAGATGTTCTCTTACAAGTGGATACCCTGCTTAAAAACGCAGGGAAAGGCAGTATTCCCAAGGTCTGGCTTATTTTCGGCGATGAGCTTCTGGTCCAACAGGCCTGCAAAAAGGTTGTTGATTCCATTGTTCGAAAGGAAAAGCAGTCTTTGAACTGCCAGTTTATGGATGCGGAGCATCACAGTATCGGCGGCGTGCTGGAAAGCCTCAACACCTATGGGCTTTTTCCTGAACCAAAGGTTGTTGTCTGGCAAAATGACAAGATTCTGGCCTCTGCTGTCATTGCAGATGATTTTCTTGAAAAGGCTGTAAATGCACTTGATGAAGGCAGAAAAGACAACGCCAAACGGCATCTGTTCGCCTTTATGAATATTAAAAAACTTACTTTTGAAAAGCTTGACCCGGAAAATCTTGAAGAATATATGGGCGATTTCGGCCTTGAGCTGAAGCAGCTTGTTGCTGAACTCAAGGCAAAGAGGGTAAGGGTCCCGCCTTATATTGACGATTCCCAGATGCTCATGAAGGCCATGGACAAAGGCTTTGCCCCGGAAAACCACCTTGTCATAACAACAGTGGTTGTTGACAAACGCAAGCGTCTTTACAAGCACATTGAAACTAATGGCGCGGTGGTGGACTGCACGGTTAAATCCGGTGACAAAAAAGAAGAGAAAGCAAAGCTGCAAGCCGCTGCCGCCCAGATTGTAAGCCAGTTTGAAAAATCCTGGAGCAAGAAGGTTGATTCAAGGGCGGTTGCCGCCCTTTTGGAGCTTTTGGAGACAGATCTCCGGGCGCTGGAGAGCAACCTTGCCAAGCTTGGTGTCTATGTGGGTCAAAGGCCTGCAATCTCCGCAAAGGATGTGCAGGACATTGTTTCCCGCACGCGCAAGGACCCGGTTTATCTTTTCACGGACGCCCTTACCGACAGAAAGCTGGATGCAGCGTTGCGGTTTTTAAACATTCTGTTTGATGACGGGTTTCACTACCTTGCAATTTTGGCAGCCCTGGGCAACCAGTTCAGAAAGCTGGTTGGAATAAAGGGTTTTCTTGAGTGGGCTGGCGGCAAGGTCTATTCGCCTGGTATGCGCTCCAATGTTTTCGAGAAGAACATTGGAGATGCTCCAAAGCGCTTTGACGCCATGCTTGATGAAGCCCTTTTGCAGTGGACGGAGGCATGGTCCCAGACAGAGGAAGAAGACCCGGACGAGTCGGCGGGGGATGACGGCCTGGATGAAGAAGCACCTGCTGCCGGAAAGGACAAGGTTAAAAAGATGCCCCTGCCCATAGAATTGGGCAAGATGCATCCCTACAGCCTTTATCTGGCCTGCGGCAAGGCTTCACTTTTTTCGATGGAGCAGCTCCAGCAGGCTTTTTTGCTGATTCTTGAAACAGACAGGGCCCTCAAAAGCACAGGGCAGGATCATAAACTGCTTGTTGAGAATCTTGTTATCTCACTTTGTTCGTTATAAATGGCCCAAATTGTCAAAAGCCGGTCAGCCAGAGTCCTTTGCGGCCTTGGCGACTCCCTTTACCCGCAAAGGCTTTTTGCAAAATCCCATGCGAGTGTGCCCACAATATCGCTTGCCTGCCTTACCTCTGATTCGCTTTTGAACTCCGAATGAAGGGCCCGGAAAATGGCGTCAAAGACAGGGGCAGGGCCTTTGGGACCGGGGTAGATGATCTCCGGCGGTGCATAAAGCCCGTCACCGAAAAAATAGTGGGCCAGGGGGGAGTTTTTACGCCTGAACGGCCAGTTGAGTTTGAGGTCAAGAAAATCCCCGACGGCTTTCCTGCCTTCTCTTGTAAGAACAGCATCGTTTTCCATCAGCTTCCTGCCCAAAATATATTCCACCTGCTTGAAAAAGCTTTCCAGAAAGTCTGTTTCCGTGATCACAAGTCCGTAAAGATACCAGTGTTCCGCTGCTGCCCGCACAATGAGCTTGTATGAATCCGGCAGCTTGTGATGCGAAGGGCAGAAATAGGTGCGGCAGGCAAAGGCCCCGTACCAGGAAAGCCCGCGCCAGTCCGTATTTTCGTTTCCATTGGAAAGGGGATGCAGAAGGCAGCCCGCCTTCTGCCGGTTTTCGCCCACAAGCCCCAGAAAAGGGCAGTGGTGGAATTCCTTGTAGGGCCGCCCGCGAGGTGTAAGTGACTTTATCCTGCGCCCGAAGTCGTCAATATCCTCTGCTGTGCGGGGAGTCTGCTCGAAAAGAAGGGTCCTGTTCAGGAGAAGGGTTTCAAGGTGATCCCTTGAAAGATTCGCCACATTGTAAAGCCCGCAGCAGGCCCCGCACGAAATGGCGTCATCCGCCTGGCAGAGATGAACCAAGGAAGCATTTCCCATTGCCCTTACGCCTGTTTCCTTATCAAAGCGCCGCACCTGGAGGCTGCATGGTAAATCGCATCAGGTACGGAAACCTCTCCGGGTGATATGTTTGGCAGACCGCCCTTATCAGGGGTTTTAAAATTGCGTGTGGCGCATTTTCACGCAGCCTGCGGAATGCAAACTGCGGATAATGATAATGCCAGGGAGCGATTTTTTTAAAGGCAAGGGCCGCGGCTGAAGGGTCTGTCACCGCAAGTGCTGCCACCCTGCCGGAAAAAAGGGCGCCGTTAACCCCGAACAAAAGCACCGGGCTGACGGCCCCGGCAAGGGTTCCCGCAAGAATTTTGTCCTTCAGGAACAGGTTGTAGTTGTTCCATTTTGCCATGGGCCAGGCAAGGGTCTGGCCAAGGTCGTCATTCCACTTCGGAAAGGATATGCCGTCATTTTTTTCTAGCTTTTCTTTAAATTCCTGAATGGCGGAAGCGGCCAGGGGTTTGTGGATGTTGAAGACCAATGCCCCGGCCGCTGCCCTTGCCTGAAAATAATAGCCGAACTCCCGGCAAAAGGAATCAAAGTACACAATCACCCCTGGCCGGGAAGGCTTGCCCCTGCCTGTGGCCATGCTGCCAAGAAAAGGCTGGTGGGGGATGCCAAGCGATTCAAACACGCTCCTTGAAAGGCCGGTGGCGATAATGGAGCCGGGAGGAAGGCCTTCAAGCTCCTTTTTGGTGAGTCTTACGCCGAACTCGACCTTCACCCCGGCTTGAATGGCTTGCCCGTAAAGAACATTCTCAAGGGAGGTCTTTCCCTTGCCCCTTTCAATGGTAAAGGCGGACACCCCCCTGGGATGGGCGAACTCGAACTTCTTTCCATAAGCCCAGATGCGCGTGAAAGGCCAAGGCTCAAGAGCTTGTTGGATTTCCAGTCCCAGGGACCTGCGCACATGATCCGGGTCAATGTAGGAGGAATCCGCATAGGCATGATTTCCGCCCACATTCTTGGAAGCCTCCAGAATTGTCACTTCATGGCCCTGGCGAGCCAGAAGGATGCCCGCCGTCAAACCGGCAAGCCCTGCGCCTGCTATCTGAATTTTTTTTGCCATCCGGCTCCCCCTTTGCAGCGGCTTTTAAAAAATGCTGCTCTTTGCAGTATTGTGGGCAAGGTTTAAAATCCTTAACACAGGAAGTCTTTGGCGGCAACATTTGCGACTCCGGGGGTTTTGCCTGCCAGCTTTGCCTTTGCCCTTGCTGCATTGCTTGTTGCTTTACGGTAAAGGCTTATGTTAAACAAAAAAGTAGTCTTTAGACTTCGGGCGGATTTCTTTTTGCTCCAAACCAAAAATCAGGCCGCGCCTTTTGTCCGGAAATCCGGCGTTAAATTCAGCTCAAAGTAAAACCGCCTTTCCGGCGGGATTTGAAGGTGCCCGCAAATGCGGCGGGTCTGATGCCGGCAGAAAACCTGACCGTGTGGCTGCATAACCAATTCTTGCAATTGCGGAGGCTTTCCCATGAGCGAAGATGTGTACAAAAAACTGGCCAAGGTTCTGGACACCCTTCCAAATGGCTTTCCGGAAACCGGATCAGGAGTGGAGCAAAAACTTTTGCGAAAGGTTTTTTCGCCCGAAGAGGCAGAGCTTTTCTGCGAAATGAAGCTTGATTTTGAAACTGCGGAGCAGGTGGCCGCCCGTACGGGCCGGGATAAGGCCTTCGTGGAAAAAATGCTGGAGCAGATGTACGAGCATGGCCAGCTTTTCCGGGTGGATTTTGGCACGGCCAAAGTTTACAAAATGCTCCCCTGGGTTTTTGGAATATACGAATTCCAGCTAAACCGCATGGACAGGGAGTTTGCCGAGCTTTGCGAGGAGTACGGGCTGCATTACGCCCCCCAGTTTTTCGGCAACAAGCCCCAGCTCATGCAGGTTGTTCCCGTGGAAAAGGAAATCTCCGCTTCCCACGAAACGCTGCCTTATCACAGCGTTTCCAATATAATTGAAAAAGGCCTTTCCTTTGCCGTGGCCCAGTGCATCTGCAAAAAGGAGCAGAACCTTCTGGACAATCCCTGCAATCGGCCCCAGGAGGTATGCCTGGGCATTGCACCTGTGCCTAATGTTTTCGACAACCACATGTGGGGGCGGCCCATAACAAAAGAGGCGGCGTACAAGGTTCTGGAGATCGCAGAAGAGGCGGCCCTTGTGCATCTCACCTGGAATATCCAGAACGGCCATTATTTTATCTGCAACTGCTGCGGGTGCTGCTGCGGTGTTCTGCGCTCCATAACCGAGCTTGGCATCAACGGTGCGGTGAACTCCCATTATTATGCCAAAATTGATGCGGATGTCTGCTCGGCCTGCGGCGTTTGCGCGGATGAGCGCTGCCAGGTTCACGCCATTTCGGAGCAGGGGGATTTTTACGAGGTGGATGCAGAAAGGTGCATCGGCTGCGGCCTGTGCATCTCCACCTGCCCCACGGAGGCAATAACCCTTGTCAAAAGGGAAAGGATCGAGCTTCCGCCGTCAAACGAGGATGCCTGGTTTGAAGAGCGGGGCAAAGCAAGAGGGGTTGATTACTCGGATTACCTGTTAAGCGCCAAGTCAAGATAGCTTTTTAAGAGGGCTGTTTCCAAACCCAGCCTTTTAAATATTGGGCGAAAATAAATCGGGCTGAAAAAAATGCGGACATAAAAACAGGGGGGGGGCCTTTTTTGGCAGTCTGGCCCGCCGCATCCCCAAGGCTTCAAGATTTTGGGGGTTTTCTGTATTCGTATTCCACAAACCTTATGCGGCCCTTGTCAGTGACAAAGCTGTTTAAAAGCCAGCTTATAAGCCCTATGACCACCGAGCCCCAGAAGGCTGCCCCAAAGCCATCCACATGAAAGCCGGAAACCACGCCGGAGGCCATCATCAGAAGCAGGGCGTTGATGACAAGGATAAAAATGCCAAAGGTCAGCACTGTAAGAGGAAGCGTGAGGAGAATCAGTATCGGGCGGAAAAGGGCGTTTAAAATGCCAAGGATGGCGGCAGCGGCCAGCAGGGAGCCGAAACTGCTCACCGCAATGCCGTCCATAAGGTAGGAAGCAGCTGTTATGGCCACTGTCAGCACAACCCATCGAATTGCAATGCCTTGCATGACTTGTTCCTTTCCTGTTTTTAAGGGTGCTGTTTGTCCCTGCGCCATTGATAATTGACACGGTGTCTAGTGGTGACTATAATTTATTTTCTTCAAATTTCAAGACCGTGCCGAAGGCAGGCAAAGATACAGGCCAACGCCTCAATATTTCAGGCAAGGTGCAGATTTTAATGCAGCCGGGTGCGGCAGTCGCTTATGTTTAAGCTGGCAGATATTACAGGCTTTGGCTTTTAAAAGCTCTTGAGTGTGAAGGAGTCATTTTTCATGGCGGCCAAAAAACGGGGGGTGCTGGTCACGGGTGTGGCCCATCCCTGGGGCAGGAACCTGGTACCCCTACTGGAAGAAGACGAGCAGTTCGACCCGATCATCGGTGTTGACTTCAAAAAACCGGAGACTCCATTCAAAAGGGTGGAGTTCTTCCAGGTGGATCTGCACAATCCGCTCATACCGGAACTGTTGCAGGTGGCCAATGTGGATACCGTATGCCACCTGCTCTTTCTGGATGCCTATGCCTCCAACGAGGAGTACTTTGACCAGAATGTCATGGGGGCCATGGATCTTCTGGCTGCCTGTGCAGCGTCCGACATAAAAAGGGTTATCATAAAAAGCGATACCAAGGTTTACGGGTGCCAGTACCTCCATCCCAACTACCTTTCCGAGTATTCGGAATTTCAGGGGCGGCACCAGCACCGCTACATTCAGGACAGGGTCGAGCTTGAGAGAATCGTTGACCGCTTTTCCCGCCAGAATGTGAACCCAAGGCTTACGATACTTCGTTTTGCAAATATTCTGGGCCGCTCAATCCAGACACCCATGAGCCGCTATCTTGACTCGCATATCGTACCCACTGTTGCAGGCTTTGACCCCCTTTTCCAGTTCACCCATGAAAAGGATGTGCTGGCCTGCCTCTATCACACCATAAAAAGCGATGTCACCGGTGTTTTCAACATTGCCGGAGAAGGGGCGCTTCCCCTGTCGCAGGTGATGCGGATAGGCGGGGTCACAAATCTTCCCCTTCCCGCAACCCTTCTTGGCCTCACTTCCATGCTGTGGCGCAGGGCAGGCAAAAAGGGCATTCTCAACTCCATACCCATTGAAGTGGGATATCTCAAGCACGCCTGTCTGGGCGACACAACCCGCATGAAGGAATGGCTGAAGTTTGCCCCACGCTATTCATCAAAACAAACTGTGACCGACTTTTTCGAGAACCTGCGCGTGAGGCGCTACCTGCCGTCAAGAACATCCATCCGCTCCGATCCCCTTTCAAGCGAGCAGCTCCAGGAGTGGATTGCCGCAAGACGGCATGCCCAGGATTACCTTTCAGACCTGATCGAGACTTTTAACAAGGCAGGCGAGCATGACCAATAGCAGTCCCAAAGATAAACCGGAAAAGGACTCCGGCCAGTGTCAGGGCACAACCTTGAAGGGCGAACCGTGCAAAAACAAAGCCCTTCAGGGGCAGCGGTTCTGCAAGATGCACGATCACAAGGAGGACTCTCCGTGTCCCGGGGTGGTCAAGGAGCCTGAAGAATGGTCGTCCGAAACCATTTCAAGCCTTCGCGATATTTTAAAGCTTATGCGCCGCCGCGCAACGGGCAAGTATGAGGTGGACGAGCACGGTCTGGACATGGACCTGCTTGATCAGCTCCGCCCTGTTGCCCGCTGGATTTATCACAAGTGGTGGCGCGTTACGGCCACGGGGGTGGAAAATGTCCCGGCCCAGGGCAGGGCGCTTCTGGTTGCCAATCATTCGGGCGTGTTGCCTTTTGACGGCGCAATGGTCATCATGGCCATTCAGGAGGAGCACCCGGAGCCGAGGCTGGTGAGGGCGCTGGTCCTTTCCCTGTTTTTCGGGATACCTTTCACAGCGCCTTTTCTGTCCAAGATGGGCCAGGTGCAGGCCAACCCCGAAAATGCGGAGAGGCTGCTAAAAGACGACCAGCTTGCGCTTGTCTTTCCCGAAGGGGTAAAAGGCATAGGCAAGCCTTGGCGGCGGCGCTACCAGCTTGCACGCTTCGGACGGGGCGGTTTTGTGCGGGTGGCCATGAACGCCAGAGCGCCCATCATTCCTGTTTCCGTGGTGGGGGCAGAGGAAATCTATCCCCATATCTTCAACTTCAAATTCCTTGCAAGCCTTGCAGGGATTCCCTACTTCCCCATAACACCCTTCTGGCCCTGGCTTGGGCCGTTGGGGATGGTGCCGCTTCCCACCAAGTGGTACATTCATTTTGCAGAGCCCATCCAGATTCCGGACATGAAGTACCGCAGGAGCGAGGAGTCCCTTCTGGTCACGAAAATCTCAAACCAGGTGCGAGACACCATTCAGCGCTGCATCCATGAGAGACTAAAGGTAAGAAGAAGCATATTTTTTTAAGCCGGGACCTGCCCAAAACAAAAGCCCCTGCCGCAACAGGCAGGGGCTTTGTATGTTAACAGGGCAACCTCAAAATGCGTCTGCCGGGCCTCCGGCTTCAAATTAAGGCCTGGGCTTGGCAAAGTTTTTCAGTTGGTTGCAGCCTTGCCAATGGAATTGCTGTTGTTCCGGGCCGTCTGTCCCTGGAGTGCAAGCTGCTTTTCCAGGTCCCTTATGCGGCTTTCCAGAAGCGCATTCTGCTTTTTAAGCTCTTCAATCTGCTCTCGCGTGGCAGGCCTCATCAGGGACAGCACCTCGTTTATTCTCAAATCAATTTTTTCAATAATCCAGGATTTGAGATTGCCGGCAGTGCCAAGCAGGTCCTTTTTGACGCGGCTGCCTTCGGTTTCAGAAAGCTCGTTGTTTTTGATCATTTTGCTTATGAGCTTGTCCACCTCCCCCTCGGCCAGGGAAAAGGCGCTCTGCCCGAGCGAAGCGTACTTTTTTGCGTAGTTCAAGGTTCCTTCAAGAGTTCCCTGGCCCTTTTGCAAAAGCTGCATCAAAACATTGGGCGGAACAGAGTTTTCTCTGGCCAGGATCTGGCTTATGGTTGCAGAGGTCAGGTCCTCGCCGGTTTTGCTGTCAACGATGGTGACCTGCTCGCCGCTGCCGACAATCTCCGCAACACGGGGCAAGGAAATGTATTTCTTGTCCGTTGTGTCGTAAAGTTTTCTGTTGGAGTACTTTTTGATTCTGCGCATGTCGCCTTCCTGGCGGGCCTTTGAAACACGGCCCCGGATAGGTGTTATGAAGAATGTTTTCCTTTGCGGGCACTTAAAAGCCCTGGTCTGACCCGGATTTAAAAAATCCGGGTCAGACTCCACCAAATCTGTGCATCGGCACAGACTGGAATGCGCATGAAAAGCTTTTCCCAGGCGGGGGATTTAGTCTTTATCAGCTTTTCTTTTTGGCCAGATTTTCAAGCTTCCTGTTAAAGGCCTTGACAGCCTCTGCCAGGCGTTCGATGTCTTTCTTGCTGGGCAGGTTCACCTTGCTGGAAACAGACTGCAAACCGGCATCAATGGATTCCTGAATGCTCTCAAGCACTGAAAGGTTTTGAGCCAGTTTCTTGCCTGAATCCGCAAGGCCCCCCACTGTCATGCGGGTAACATTGCCAAAGTCGGAAACGAGATCCACACCGTATTCAATGCCCTTTTTCAGATACTTTTCATTGTATTGCTTGATGTAGCCCTCAACATCCATTGTGGCCTTGAGCACCACGGTGGTGACCATGAACTTGGCTTTCTGTGCAGAGGGAGCAACCGCATTTTTCACGCTTTGCGCGACTGCCTTGCCGGTTCCTTCCGCCTCGGACACCAGTTTTTCAAGGAAGGGGACTTTTGCCGCCAGGTTTTTACCGTCCACCACAAAACTGTTCAATGCCTCTATGCTGCCCTTTCCCATGTCCTCCATAAAGTCAAGGCCCGATTCCATGGCTTTTTTCAAATTTGCATTGTACTCGTTTATGGTGGCTGTTGCGTTATCCGCAATTTTCTGGATGGTGCGAACCACATAGTAATCAGAAGGCTGCCCGTCAACAGCCTTTATATTGGTGGAAACAACAGGCTTTGCTCCCTTTGCAGGCACGGCTGGAGCTTTTTTTGCCGCTGTTTTCTTTGGTTTGGCAGGAGTTGCCGGCTTGGAGGCCTTCTCCTTGGCAGGGGCAGCCTTTTTGGGCGCAACTGAAGCTGCTTTTTTGGGTGCAGCTTCAGGCTCTTTTTTGGCGGCAGCAGGTTTTTTTGGGGCGGCGGAGGATTTTTTTGCCGGGGCCTTTTTTGCTGACTCGGATTTTGCTGCTGTTTTCTTCCTGGCGGGTTTCGTGTCAGCTTTTTGGGTTTCCTGTTCTTTCTTGATGGATTTGCTTTCCTCTGCCATGCTGTACCTCCTTGAGATGCCGGTTCGGGTTTGATGAAGTTCACCTTTATCATCAACACTTTCTTACATAATGACGCAGCGCGTCATCCTTGTCAAGAGTTTTTTCGCTCAAGCAAAAAAATGTTTAAAATTAAGGGTGACAACATAGGACGCTGTTTCATGGCCAAAGGGCTTGGGGTATTGTGAGAAAGGCTCATTTGTGCTACAGGTACTTTTCTGCAATCGGGTGTTGCCGACAGTCCTGGCAACCCTTTTTAGCGGCCAGTGAAAATGATTTTGAACAGGTTTTTCAACAGGCAAGAAGGCGCTCTGCCATGAAAAAAATTTTCCCGCTTACTTTGCTTCTGCTTTTGATTTTGTTGCCAGCGTCCGGCTCTGCCCAGGCCCAAAATCCGCGTGTGGTGCTTGAAACCAGTCAGGGCCTTGTGGAGATTGAGCTTTTTAAAGACAAAGCTCCGGTTTCGGCAGACAACTTTCTGGAATATGTGGATAATGGATTTTACAATGGAAAGATTTTTCACCGAGTTATCCCCGGCTTCATGATTCAGGGAGGCGGATTTGATGCGAACATGAGCCAGGCACAGACAAGACCGCCCATAAAGAACGAGGCTGGAAACGGTCTGAAAAACAGGCGCGGAACCTTGGCAATGGCCAGAACCAATGTTGTTGACAGCGCCACGGCCCAGTTTTTCATCAATCTTGCGGACAACGCATTCTTGGATCACAATGCGCCTACGCCCAAGGGTTATGGCTATGCTGTTTTCGGGCAGGTGGTAAAAGGCATGGAGGTGGTGGACGCCATTGCCGGGCTGCCAACAACCACTGTTGGAGCCCATGCTGATGTGCCGGTCAGCCCCGTTATAATAATATCGGCCCGTAGGGTTAAAACCGTGGATGATGCAACCCCTTGAAGTCAAGATTGGTAGCGGTTCGGGGCAGAGGTTTTTTGCGAGCCCGGCCGAAAGACAATTCATATTGGCCCAGCCGGCAGCAAAGAATCTGAATGCCTTTTAAAGTTAATCTGTTTTAAGCACCTATCGGAAAAGGAAATCAAGGAACATGAAAAATCAGTTCGTGGATCGTTTTTTTGAAACAATGAAAGGTCAGATAAGCTCATCTTCCATAAAGGAAAAACTTGTCGCCCTTGCTGTTGGCGCGGTTGTATTCCTTCTTGTTGTGCCCACAGCCCTGGCGGTTGCGGCCAGCGCCCTGACTTCCTGGATTCCCATCCCCTGGCCGGGCCTTTTGGAAATGACCGTGGCCTTTCTGGGTTTCTGGGGCGGCCTTTTTATTCTTGGATGGGCAATTCTGACAAGGTTTTTGGTTGGCAGGAGTGATGCCGCGCCCCTGGCTCCCTACTCAAGGCTTATAACCACCGGCCCATACCAGTGGACCAGAAGCCCCATGGAACTGGGTCTTTTACTCTATTACCTGGGCATTGTAACCTATGCCGCCAATGTTGCGGCTGGTGTTCTGGCCTGTCTTGCAGCAACGGGCGCAATTCTGTGGTATCAGCGCAATTATGAGGAAAATGAGATGGAGCAGCGTTTTGGCGAGGAGTATCGCCGGTACTGCTCGCAGACCCCTTCTCTTTTTCCCAAAGTGTGATAGCAATTTTATGGAAGCGGTTTTCGGGGCCGGGACCTTGGCAGTAACAGGAGACCCGGCCCTGAAAGGGATTTCCGCTTAATAATGATTGAAAACAGGGGGGACCATGAAAAGGGTGGTATTCAATCAGAAGGGCGGGGTGGGAAAGTCCACCATCGTGTGCAACCTGGCAGCTCTTTCAGCAGCTTCAGGAAAAAAGACCCTGGTTGTGGATCTGGATCCCCAGCAGAATGCAACCCAGTATCTCATGGGTTCAGGGGGGCGTGAGCCGGAAGTCACAATGGCCGATTTTTTCAACGACACACTTAAGTTCTCGCTCCGCAAAAAAAGCCCTCAAGACTATGTGACCGCAACGCCCTTTCCCAATCTTTATCTCCTGGCAGCCCACCCTGAAATGCACGATTTGATGACCAAGCTTGAGGCGCGATACAAGATATACAAACTGCGCGAGGCCCTTGACGAGCTTTACGGATTTGGCTCAATATTCATGGACACCCCGCCGGCGCTCAATTTTTACACCCTTTCAGCCCTCATCGCCGCTGATACATGCCTTATACCTTTTGACTGCGATGAATTTTCCCGCAAGGCCCTTTACAGCCTTCTGGAAAGCGTGCGCGAAATTCAGGAAGATCATAACCCCACCCTTGTGGTGGAAGGCATTGTGGTGAACCAGTTTGTGGCGCGGGCCAACCTGCCTGCAAAAATGGTGGCGGATCTGAAGGCCGAAGGCCTGCCGATTCTGGATGCATTCCTTTCCACCAGCGTTAAGGTAAAAGAGTCCCACGAAAAATCGCTGCCCATGACACACCTGGATTCAGGCCACAAACTGGCCCAGGAGTTTGCGGCCCTCTACCAATGCCTGGAAGGGCGGTCTTAACTGCAACGCCATTTTACTTTTCCGGAACAAGAACAATTTCAATGCGCCGGTTCTGGCTGCGTCCCTGGGCCGTATCATTTGAGGCGGCAGGCCTGTGATAGCTGTGGCCCGAAGCTGACAGACGCTGGGGGGCAAGCCCCGCCTGCTCACTTAAAAACCTCACCACCGCTATGGCCCTTGCTGCGGAAAGCTCCCAGTTGGTGGGAAACTTTTCGGCCAGGGCCTGGCTTATAGGAACATTGTCCGTGTGGCCTTCCACAAGAATTGAATGATCAGTATTGTCCTTCAGGCTTGGGGCAATCCGCCTTAAAAGCTCGCGTCCCCTTGGGTTTATGATTGCAGAGCCGCTGTCAAAAAGAATTTTGTCCACAAATGTAACAGTGAGCCTGCCTTTGATTTCCCGGATAAGGATTTCCTTGTCGGCTATTTCCTGCTTCAGGCTTGCCTCAATCGAGTTTTTGGTGGCCTCGGTCCTGTCAATAACCGCCCGTTGGGCATCCACCACGGAAACGGTTGTATCCAGCTCTTTTCTTAATTGATCAATTTGTCCGGACAAAAGGATGTTGGCGTTTTCCAAATCCGTCTTTTCCTGGGCAAGGATGCGCTGCTGCCTTTCAAGCTCCCTGTGGCGGCTTTCCTGGGAGGAAACAAGGTTAAGGCAGTTCTGGTGGGCCTTAAGGGCCTCTATGACCTCGCTGCTTTTTTCGGCCAACAGGGTTTGGCACTGTCTCAATTCCTCACCTGTCCTTGAGTGCTGTTCTTCAATTTGCTGATAATCGGTTTTGGAAACGCAGCCGCTTGACATGAAACCTGCAATGACAAGGAGAAAAACAATTTTCTTCATGATGAAATCTCCGTGCCGGAACCTGTTTGAACTGGAAGGGGCATCCTTTGAATCAATCTGCCGACTGCCAATTTAAAGTTTCCCGGCCATTTTTAGGGTGTTCCCTGCTTTGCGGCCTAAATTTGCCGCCCTTATTTTTCCTGGTTCCGCCTGTTAAAGATTTACTGCGTTGGATATGTCTTGCAATGACTGGGACATGAAAAGGTCCATGTCCACAGCAAGGGTTATGGCGCTGTTGGGGCAGGCATCCACGCAACGGCCGCAGCCCCGGCATTCCTGGCTGATGACGGCCCGACCCCCTTCCAGGGAAATGGCATCTGCAAAGCATACGCCTTGTGTGCATGCGCCGCAGCCAAGGCAGTCTTCACCCACAGTTACGGACACCCCGGGCGCCCTGTGGATTTTTTTTGCCAGACGCTCGGCAACATAGGGAATGCCGCGGGTTATGCAGCAGCAGGGGCAGCAGTTGCAGATGGTAAGAAGTTTCTCTCCTGGTGAAACTCCAAGCCAAACCGTGTCAAGCTTGCTTTTGCCTATAAAATGGACAAGGCCCTTTTCCCGGCAGGCGGCCAGATGCTCTTTGGCCTGTTGCGCCGTGATCTTTTCGGCCCATTCCGGATTTATGTCCCTGGCCGGCTCACCAAGAAAAAGGCATCCGTATTCCACGGGATAGCCCTCGCATTGGGCTGAAAGCCTGCAAATGCAGAACTTCATTTTATAAATGTCATCGGTCTGATCCAGATAATGCTCGGCAAGGGATGAGGGCAGAACGGTCTGCTCGGGCTCATCCAGATTGCGGTTCACGGCAACATTCCGGTCAGGCGGCAGACAGATGAGGTGATCCCCTTCAAAAAACAGTTTTTCCACAGCCCGGCCAAAGCCCGGCAGCCTTGTGGCCCGCATTTTTTTCATGTCCTTGATAAAGGCCTTGCGTATAAAACCAAGTGTCCAGTTGGGTCGGGACATGGCGGCTCCTTAAGACAAAGGGTTTTTCAAACATTTTTTGTACGCCGGCTTTGAACTCTTTGCAAAAGTTTTGGAAAAACAATAGTACCTAAAGGGCCTTCAAGTCAAACAGGCCTGTAAAAGAAACAAAAAGCCTCTGCAAGCGGTTTGCAGCCTGTCCCATAAGGCAAAAACGGTTTCCCGGAGGCGGTATTTGCCGGTGAAGGATATTTCAACACCGTGCTTATGGGGATTGAAACCCGGCTGCCAAGCTGTTATGATAATTGTTTGAAACCTTTTGGAGGTGAAAGTTTTTCAATATGATAAAGTCAAACACAATCCGGTTGAGATGGTGGATAGCGGTCCTGTTTGCATTGAGTGTGATTTTGCCCGGCGGATGGTATCTAACCGGACGCATGGAAAAAAGCGAGCCGGTTTTTGATGATATTGATATTCCGTCATACTTTGGCGAGAGCACAACAGTTTCCGGCAGGATTGAGGATTTAAAGAGCGGCCTGGACAGTTTTTCCGTGAGCATTGCAAGCAAGGGTGCTGACGAGCAGGTTCTGACCCGAAGCGAGTTTGAGCCGGCATCCTTTTTTGTGCGAAGCTCTCATAAAGAGGCCCATTTCAAAATTACGGTGGAGCCCAAAAAGCTTGGCCTGGCAGACGGCGAGGCTTTTATTCGCCTTCACGCAAACGATGCCTCCTGGCGGAATTTCGGCAAGGGGAACACCGCGCAGTTGGAAATCCCTGTCACGATTGACACCCGCCCGCCATCCATAAGCGTGCTCACCCGCCAGCACAACATCAACCAGGGCGGAGCGGGGCTTATTGTTTACAGGGTCAACAAGCCGATTAAACAAGATGGGGTTCTGGTGGGGGATATCTTTTATCCGGGACATGCCGCAAGCCCTGAAGATCCCCTGACCCGCCTGGCCTTTTTCGCCCTGACCCATGAGCAGGGGCGGGGCACACAGATGGCCATTGAGGTGGTGGACATGGCCGGCAACAGATCCCGCACCGGGTTTTACAACCATATCACCAACAAGCGATTTCCCCAGGATACGCTCAATATAACCGATTCATTTCTTGAGCTTATTCTGCCGAGATTTGAGCCTTTGCCCGGTGCCGACACCCAGGCCACGCTCAAGGATAAGTTTCTCATAGTCAACCAGGTTCTGCGGCAGGCCAATGAAGGCCTCTTCCGCAAAACAACCCAAAAAACAGAGCCTAAAATGCTCTGGAGCGGTGCTTTTACGAGGTTGCCCAACGCGGCTCCACGGGCTGGTTTTGGAGACAGGCGCAGTTACCGCTACGATGGCCAGATAATTGACGAGCAAGTGCACATGGGTGTTGACCTGGCGTCTCTGGCCCTTTCACCCGTTCCCGCATCCAATGCCGGCAAGGTTGTGCTGGCCGGGGATGTGGGCATATACGGGCTTACTGTTATGCTGGACCACGGATTTGGCCTGTTCACCCATTACAGCCATCTTTCCGGCACACTTGTGGAGGTGGGCCAGTTCGTAAACAAAGGGCAGATTCTCGGAGCCACTGGAACAACAGGGCTGGCGGTTGGCGATCATCTGCATTATGGTGTATTGATTGGGCCAACCTTTGTAACTCCCCTTGAATGGTGGGATGAAAGCTGGATAAAGAACAATGTTTCAGACAAACTGGCCCAGGCCCTTAATCCGGAACAAAACCAATAAGGAATGAAGATGAGCGCGCACAAGGTGGTAAAAACCTACGATCAGATAAATGCAAAAATAAAGGCCGGAAGCGTTGTTGTGGTGACAGCAGACGAGATGGTTGACATTGTCCGGGAAAGGGGCCCTGAAGAGGCGGCCCGCACGGTTGATGTGGTGACCACCGGAACCTTTGCCCCCATGTGTTCTTCGGGCGCATTCATAAATTTCGGGCATTCAAGCCCTGCCATAAAGGCTTCCCATGTGTGGCTCAACAATGTTCCCGCCTATGGCGGGCTTGCCGCTGTGGACTGCTACATAGGCGCAACAGAGCCGACCGCTGAAGACCCTCTGAACCTGGTTCACCCCGGTGAGTTCAACTATGGCGGCGGTCATGTCATCCATGACCTGGTGGCGGGCAGGGCTGTTGAGTTGCGGGCTTCGGCCTATGGAACCCAGTGCTACCCGAGACGCCATCTCGAAAAGACGATAACCCTGGCGGATCTTCCGTATGCGGTGCTGTGCAACCCGAGAAACGCCTACCAGAACTACAACTGCGCCGTCAATCTCGGCAAAAAGATAATCTACACATACATGGGTGTGCTGAAACCCAATGCAGGCAACGCCAACTATTCCACAGCAGGGCAGTTGAGCCCGCTTTTCAACGACCCTTACCTTAAAACCATAGGGCTTGGAACGAGGATTTTCCTTGGCGGAGGAACCGGCTATGTCACCTGGTGGGGCACCCAGCATAACCCGGATGCTCCGCGAAACGAGTTCGGCGTGCCCATAAAGCCTGCCCAGACCCTCATGGTCATGGGGGACATCAAGCAGATGAGTCCCCGCTGGCTTGTGGGGGCAAGCCTGGTGGGTTATGGATGCTCGCTGTCGGTGGGCATAGGCATTCCAATACCCATATTAAATGAGGACATGGCCCGCCATACCGGCATTTCAGATGAGCAGATAGTCACCCAGATTGTTGATTACGGCTCCGATTATCCTTCCGGAAAGTCCAAAAGCCTCGGGCTTGTGAGCTATGCCCGGTTAAAGAGCGGCTCCATTGAGTTTGATGGCCAGACTGTGCCCACGGTGCCGCTTTCTTCAATGATTCGGGCAAGGGAAATTGCCGGAACCTTGAAGCAATGGATTGAAAGCGGACAATTTCTGATTACAGAACCCCAGATGCCTTTTCCCGGCCCTTCTCCAAAGGAATAGTTTTTCCTTCCGGTTAAGGGCAGGACCATGGTTGCAGGCTTAAAGGAAAAGGGCAGGGCGTCAGAAACGCAAAAACCCTGTCGGCGCATATCCGCCAAAATTTGCTGAAACAGGAAAAGGAGAATAACTCCGTTGAAATCCTCCGAAAAAACCGGTGCGCCCCAAATTGAGGATGAAGCGCCACGCAAAAAATCCAGATTAAGGGAAAACATAGAGGCCCTTGTAATCGCCATTCTGCTTGCGCTTTTCATAAGGGCCTTTGTGATTCAGCCCTTTAAAATTCCCTCCGGCTCCATGATTCCAACCCTTTTGGTGGGGGATCAGATATTTGTCACCAAGTTTGCCTATGGAATAAGGATGCCCTTCACAAACAGGGTGCTCATTCCCACCGGAATGCCCCGGCAGGGCGATGTTGTTGTTTTCAAGTATCCGGAAAATCCGTCCCAGGATTTCATAAAAAGGGTGGTTGCTGTTGAAGGCGACACCGTGGAGATGAAGGACCGGGTGCTCTTTGTTAATGGCAAGCCTTATGATGACTCTGAATTTACAATGTACACAGACCCTTACAGGATTGCCGTAACCCAGCCGGGCAAGGTCAATTTTGCGCCCATTGCAGTGCCTGCCGGAGGATTTTTTGTCATGGGCGACAACCGGGACAACTCTCATGACAGCCGTTACTGGAGCAACACCCATTTTGTGGATTACAGCCTTTTGCGCGGCAAGGCCGTGTGCATTTATTTTTCATTTGATAAGGACCTGATGAAAGTGAGATGGGGCCGCATAGGCGATATTTTGCGATGAACCTTTTAAGGCGGGTCTTTTTGCCCGCGCATCAGGCAGGATATTCAAGGCATGGAGCTACCCGGAAAAGACCTTCTGGACATGGAATCGCTCTCCCGGGAGCATATTTCCAGGATTCTCGACACAGCCGAGACCCTGCGGGAGATCTCCGAGCGGCCCATAAAAAAGGTGCCGACCTTGCGGGGCAAGACGGTCGTGTTGTTTTTTCACGAGGCATCCACAAGGACCAAGACATCCTTTGATGTGGCGGCCAAGAGGCTTTCCGCCGATACCCACAGCCTTTCCCAGGGCACATCAAGCCTTTCCAAGGGCGAAACCCTGGAAGATACGGCCAGAACCCTTGAGGCCATGCATCCGGATGCCATTGTCATAAGGCATTCATGCTCCGGTGCTCCCCACCAGATAGCAAGGCTGGTCAAATCATCTGTCATCAATGCCGGGGACGGCCTCCACGCCCATCCCACGCAGGCCCTTTTGGACCTTCTAACCGTGCGGCGCAAAAAAGGCCGCATCAAGGGCCTTAAAATCTCCATAGTGGGCGACATTGCCCACAGCAGGGTGGCCCGTTCGGACATTGTCGGGTTTTCCAAAATGGGCGCAGATGTGACAATATGCGGCCCGCGCACCATGATTCCATCATGCATTGAGCGGCTGGGCTGCCGGGTTATCAACAATGCGGACAAGGCTGTTGAAGGGGCGGATGTTGTGATGATGTTGAGAATCCAGAAGGAAAGGCTAAAAAGCGCCCTTATGGCTTCGGAACGCGACTATGCAGTTCATTTCGGCCTTAATTCAAGGCGGATGCGCCTTGCGGCGGAGGATGCGATAATCATGCATCCCGGACCGTTGAACCGTGGCGTTGAAATAGCGCCGGATGTGGCGGACGGACCCAATTCAGTAATTCTTGAACAGGTGGAAAACGGCGTGGCTGTTCGCATGGCCGTGCTCTACGAGCTTATCGGAGGAAAGCCGCATGCGCCTGATAATTAAGGGGGGACATGTGGTCTGCCCGTCCAACGGAATTGACAGGCCGATGGATTTAATTGTTGAAAACAGCATCATTGCATCCTGCGGCAGGAATGACGCATCTGCTGGCGGCGCGGACAGGATTGTTGACGCCACGGGGATGCACATTCTCCCGGGGCTTATGGATATGCATGTGCACCTGCGCGAGCCGGGCGAGGAGTACAAGGAAACAATCGAGACCGGCACACTGGCGGCGGCACAGGGCGGCTTCACGGATGTGGCCTGCATGCCCAACACAAAACTTGTGAATGACAACCCTGCCGTGACCGCCTATATTCTTGAAAAAGCCCGTCAGGCAGGTCATTGCCGGGTTCATCCCGTTTGCGCCATAACGCCGGGGCTTTCGGGCAAAGGGTTGAGCGAATTTGGTCTGCTGGCTGCGGCCGGGGCCGTTGCTGCAAGCGATGATGGGAAAAGCGTTGCCGATGCCGGTCTCATGCGCCGGGCTCTTGAGTATGCAGCCACCTTCAACCTGCCGGTTTTATGCCACTGCGAAGATGTATCCCTCTGTGAAGGGGCGGTGATGCACGAGGGAAGCGTTTCCACGGCAATGGGTCTGGCTGGGATTCCGGCTGCTGCGGAATGGGTAGTCGTTGAGCGGGACATCTCCCTTGCCCGGCTCACAGGGGCAAGGATACACATCTGCCATGTGAGCACCAGGCAGAGCGTGGAGGCAATCCGCCGGGCCAAGGCGGCAGGCGTGCCTGTAACCGCAGAAACCGCTCCCCACTACTTTACCATTACCCACAGGGCCGTGGCCGGTTACAACACATTTGCCAAGGTCAATCCTCCCTTGAGGGAGCAGGCTGATGTGGACGCCGTTATACAGGGCCTTGCTGACGGAACTATTGACGCCATCGCAACGGATCACGCCCCCCACAGCCCTATAGAAAAGGCCGTGGAGTTTGACCTTGCCGCTTTTGGCATGGTGGGTCTGGAAACAGCCGTACCTCTTGCCCTGGCGCTGGTACACAAAAAAGCTCTTAACCTGATGCAGCTTGCAGAAAAAATGTCGCTCAATCCGCGCAAAATATTGAACATTGAAGCGCCCGGCATCCGTCCAGGAGCGCCTGCGGACCTGACCATTCTTGATATCAAGCGAAGCTTCAAGATTAATCCTGCAATATTCGCCAGCAAAAGCAAAAACACTCCTTTTGGGGGAATGGAGCTTACAGGGGCCGTTGCAGTCACCATTTTTGGTGGAAGGGTGATTTTTGAATCGCTTTAGAAAATCTAATTTCAGGACCTTGAAGCAGGCGGTTTTCAGTTATCAAGGCTCATTATCTGAAAGGTTCGTTCACGGCAGATTATGGCAAAGGAATCCAAAGCCCGCATTCTGGTGGTGGATGACGAGCGCGGCATGCGCGAGTTTTTAGAGTTCATGCTTGCCCGCAAGGGCTATGAGGTCCAGAGCGCACAAAGCGGAACCCAGGCCCTTGAAATGCTTGAAGCATCAACCTGGGATCTTTTGCTGTGCGACATCCGCCTGGGGGACATTTCCGGCCTGGATGTTCTGCGCCGGGCCCGCTCAATGAATCCAGCCCCCGTGGTCATAATGATCTCCGCCTTTGCCAGCACCCAAACAGCGGTGGAGGCCATGAATGAAGGGGCCTATGACTACATCCCCAAACCCTTTGACAATGATGAGCTTGCCCGGACAATAGTAAATGCGCTGGAGCGCCGGACCCTGGAGCGCGACAAGGAGCAACTGAACAAGGAGCTTGCCCAGACCCGTCATTTCGGCCGCCTGGTTGGAAACAGCAAGGCCATGATGAAGGTTTACGAGCTTATACGGCAGGCTGCCCCCACCAAAACCAATGTTCTGATAACAGGCGAATCCGGAACCGGCAAGGAGTTGATAGCCAGGGCACTTCACGATTTGAGCCCCCGTTGCGACAAGCCGTTTGTGGTCATCCACTGCGGAGGGATTCCCGAAACCCTTATGGAAAGCGCCCTGTTCGGGCATGTGAAAGGCTCCTTCACCGGAGCCACCCAGGACAGGAAAGGCCTTTTCGAGGCTGCCAGCGGAGGCACGGTTTTTCTTGACGAGGTTGGTGAGCTTTCGCTGCCCATCCAGGTCAAGCTGCTTCGCGTAATCCAGCAGCGCTCCTTTTCACCTGTTGGGGCCACACATGATATAGAGGTGGACATCCGCATCATCTCCGCCACCAACAAGGTGCTGGAAAACGAGGTGATTGGAGGCAATTTTCGGGAAGACCTCTTTTACAGGCTCAATGTCATAGAGATCCGCGTTCCGCCCCTTCGCGAACGCCGGGATGATCTGCGGCTTTTGGCCCAGCATTTTCTGGAAAAGTACGCCAGGGACATGGGCAAGAAAATTGACAAACTTTCCTCTTATGCCATTGATCTTCTAAACCGCTACGACTTCCCCGGCAATGTGAGGGAGCTGGAAAACATCATCGAGCGAAGTGTCGCCCTTTCCACCACCAACATAGTGCTTCCGGAAAGCCTGGCCCTTTCCACCCACCGCAAAACAAAACTCTCCGCCCGTGTTGATGCAGACTGGTCCAGCGCCATTGAGCTGCCCATCCCGGAAGGCGACCTGGACTCTGCCCTGGCCCGCGTTGAAAAGGCCTACCTTGACAAGGCCATGGAGTTTTCAGGTGGGGTAAAGCACAAGGCAGCCAAACTTTTGGGTGTGAGCATGGATTCCTTCAGATACCGCTACGGCAAGCACCATCCTGAATCATAAAGAGGCACTCCTGGTGAAAATTACCTTTATGCGGTGAAAATTCCCGCTCTTCTTTGCGTTATCCCTCTGCCTTCGGCCCGGACCCGGCAGCATCAGGCTATTAAGGTGCCCGTCAATCGGGCTTTTGGCGCACAATGGGAGGCTACGGCAGTTTCTGGCACGCATTATGCTATCGTTATAGGTCAAACAGCAAGAGGCATGAAGAACCGGAACAATTTTCAGCAAAGCAAAGGCAAGGGATTCTCCCGAGTATTTGCACAACAAACATCAAAAGGAGGGACACACCATGATGCAGAAACTGACCCGCAAGGAAAAAGGCTTCACCCTCATCGAGCTGATGATCGTCATCGCAATCATCGGCATCCTGGCCGCCATCGCAATTCCTAACTTCATCAGCTACCGCGAGCGCTCATACAATGCGGCAGCAAACGCTGACATCAAGAACATGTACACCGCGGCCCAGGCCTTCTTCACGGATCGCCCCACAGGCACGGTTGATGCAGCCGCCCTTGTCACCTACGGCTATGTTGCCAGCCCCAATGTTACAAGCGGCATCACCGCCGGCACACAGGCTGCTTTGAGCATGACAGCAAGCCACGGCTCATCCACCCGCGTTTACACGGTCAATGCCACCGGAGCAATTTCCTACTAATCCTGGCTCCTGCAGCATAACAGCTTGAATGAACAAAAGGCGGGGAAGCTTGAAAAAGCTTCCCCGCTTTGCTTTATATTCTTCTTGTGTCAGGGAAAAAGCGTGGGTTGTTCAAAAACGCCATGAAAACAAAATAAATGAGGATATCCTTTTTTCATGCAAAAGCCTAAAAACCCCCTCGCATTTTCCTCAAAGCCTTTGGCGCCGCCTGAATTGCAGCAGGAGCTTGGAGTCATTACGCATCATCCTTCACCAGCAACACGCCTGGCGTGGTTTGCCTTTCCTGTCTGCATTGCCCTGGCTGCTGCAATATGGCTGACTTATTCCTCTGTGGGCGATTTTGGTTTTTTTTATCTGGATGATCCCCTTTATGTTGTCAACAATCCCCATCTTTCTCGAGGGCTGACGCTTGAAAGCCTTGCCTGGGCCTTTTCCAATGGACGGGTCGGTATGTATATACCCCTTGTCTGGACATCCTTTCTTCTGGATGTGAGCCTGTGGGGGTTTGACGCCGGGGTTTTTCATCTTACCAATGTTCTGCTGCATATTCTTGGCGCATGGATTCTTTTTATCTTTTTTCTTGCATCCACGCGGGCCTTTGCCCCAAGCGCGGCCGTTGCCATTCTTTTTGCCGTTCATCCCATTCATGTGGAATCCGTGGCCTGGATAACCGAGCGCAAGGATGTGCTTTGCTTTGTTTTCTGGGCGGCAACCGCCTGGGCTTATTTGGGCTATTCAAAAAATACTTCCCTGGCCCGCTATCTTTTCGTGCTTGCGCTTTTTGCCTGTGCGCTCATGGCAAAGCCTTCAGCGGTCACGCTGCCTTTAATCCTTCTTCTTTTTGATTTATGGCCCCTGAAAAGAATATCTTTTTCAGGGCATAGGAAAAACAACCCAACCCTTCCCCTGCACGGCGAGCGCCAGGCCGTCACTTTCCGCAGCCTGGGCCTGCTTGTGGCGGAAAAAATCCCTCTTTTTTTCTGGCTGCCTTTGCAGGACTGCTTACCATACTCCTTCACCAGGGCATTGACGGGGTCAATGAAAACATCCCCCTTGTTGCCAGGGCTGGTAACGCCCTGTGGTCATACGCCTTGTATATCTGGAAGATAATCTGGCCGATAAATCTTGCTGCATTCTACTTTCATCCAGGGCATCATCTTGCCCTGTGGCAAATGGCAACAGGCCTGCTTGTGGTGATTTGCGGGTCAATCGCTGCCTGGGAATTGCGCAAAACCGCCCCTTATATACTTGTCGGGTGGTTTTTGTTTGTGGTTGCCGTACTCCCCAACAGCGGGCTGCTTCAGGCTGGAGCCCAGGGCATGGCTGACCGCTTTGTTTATACGGGCGCCATAGGGCTTTACATCATTGCCTGCTTTGGAGTTGCCGATGTCGTTAAAAGATATGGCAAGATCTGGCTCAAGGCCGTCTGCATTTTAATTTTCGCCGGAATAATCGGAGCTTTTTTGCTGCGTGCCCAGGAGCAGGTTTTCTATTGGAACGACAGCTCAACAATGTTCAAAAGGGTCCTGGAGATAAACCCACACAATCCCCGCTGCCATACAATCCTTGGCTATATTTACCTGGATAAGGGCCTTTATGAGGATGCCCTGGAGCATTTCCGGCAGGCCTTGCGTCAGTCACCCACCCAAATTGGACCTGAAACGGGAATGGGGATGATCTATAATGCACAAGGCGAAACGGCCAAGGCCCTGGCCTGGCTTCGTGCAGGTGTTGAAAAATCGCCTGAAAATTCCTTTGCCCACCACAATCTGGGCATAGGCCTTATGCAGGCAGGCAAGCTGGAAGAGGCTGAAGATGCTTTTGGCAGGGCACTGGAAGCTGACCCTGATTTCGGGGATGCTCATGCAGGTCTTGCAAGCTTGTACGCGGAGGCAGGGCTGCCGGAAAAAGCTATGTTGCACTACCAGCAGGCTCTTGCAAAACCTCTCAAGCAGCCGGACAGGGTTCACAACAGATTTGGAATATTGCTTTCAGCCCAGGGGGATGATGTCGGCGCCATTGCACATTACCTTCAGGCGCAGGCGATAGCGCCGGAAACAGCGGCCCCTTTTGCGAACATGGCTGGAGTTTTGGCAAGGATAGGACACATGGCAAAGGCGGTCGCCCTGTATGAAAAGGCTCTCGCGCTGGAGCCGGAAAACGCTTTTATTCACAATGATTTAGGAATTTATCTTGCTGCGGCGGGCCATCTGGAAAAAGCCCGTGAACATTTGAGCCGCGCCCTTGAGCTGGAGCCTGACAACCCTCTTTTTATTGAAAACCATTCAAGGCTGATAAGGCAGTTGAGGGATGCTGGGCAATAACCTCTGCCGATATTTCTGTCAGTGGGATGATACTGAAATATGCAGTTTACAGCCAGGCATGGCAACTTTTTTAGGGTGTCATTCTTATGGAACCGCCTTGCATGAGGCAATGTTGCCTTATAATCTCCCTGCCATATCTGCTCTGCCTCAAGTTATGAAAATTGTTGTCCTCCTGAAAGGTGGAGCAGCCGGAAAAGCCTGCTTCAAAAAGTTTTGTCGCCCAAAGAAAAGCTTCTTCATTGCGGTTTGTGCGTGAAAACAGGCTTGCCATGTTATAAAGGGCCGGAATGTTTTTCGGGTCCTGTTCCAACACGGTTTCAAAAAACCTTGCCGCAAGATCGTAATCCTCAAGGCCAATTGCAACAAGGCCAAAACCGTTTGCAGCATCCGGGGATTTCGGGTCCAAGAAAAGAGCCTTTTCATAAGCCTGTTGAGCCTCTATCCAATGCCCTGC
>Ga0351933_1069_pt1 | contig 37780 bp, 30 predicted proteins | sample TotcelHT113001L9_FD_206841 | JGI IMG/M metagenome (GOLD analysis project Ga0351933, IMG submission 206841) | Enriched cells from coal bed in the Powder River Basin, Montana, United States - Total cells T11 rep2 HSBNCT.T11.300.1.L9 ... | reverse complement strand
TCTGGGGCTGAACAAGAACGCCTCTGGATCACGGTCCAAAAACGGCTGCAAGATGGCCTGCGCTTTGGGGCCGATCGGAATCAGCCGCCGGTGACCACGCCAACGGTTTTTGTGCTCATACGGCTCGAAAACCCACACGTCGCTCGAACGGTCGATATCGCACGGACGCATCTTGCAGACATCGCTGGGCCGCATGCCGGTCAGCCGCTGTACTTGGATCATGGCAGACACATGGGGCGTGACAAAGGGCAGCACAGCATCGACGTGCTGATCGTCGACCGGTTTGATCGGTTCGGTTTCGCGGGCTTCGGAGCGACCGTACCGCAGTCCAGCCAGGGCCTGCAAACCGTGAAAGACGGACGACGGCACGATTTCTTCGGCCACCGCCCATTTGAAGACCCGCTTGATCCTGCCGATCCGCCGATTGACCACGTTGCGACAGAGGTTCTGCTCCGCAATCATGTGCTGGCGAACGGCCTTGAGGGCTTGCGGGCCGAAATCAACGGCTTTGGTCGATCCGTACAGCTGGCGAAGGGGCCAGATCGCCTCCTTCATGCACTCCAGCTCTTTGGTGGGTTCGCCGTCTTTGCAGTAATACGTCTCGGCGAATTGCCAGTAAGCCAGAAGCATTTCGTTGATCGAGATTTCCGGTTGGCTGCTACAATTTGGCTTGGCAGCTACTGGATGAGCTTCATCGACCGACATCTCTGCGATCAGACGAGCGTATTTCTCGCGGCTCTCGGGGGACCCGTATTTTCCAAGATAGAGGTGCTGGCCTGCAACAATTACGCGTGCCTGACCAGATGGCTTGTGCAGGCGATACGACGGGACACGACCATTTCGTTTAGGCATTGATGCGGTCCTTTCATCCTGAAAGTGGTAGGACTACCACTTTGCCAAGGATCAAATGGCCGCACTGCCCAACGCAGGCAGGTACGCTAAGTCAAGCGTTCGGCGGGATTTACGTTCAGCGCACCCCACTGGACTCGAACCAGTAACCTTCGGTTCCGTAGACCGATGCTCTATCCAATTGAGCTAGGGGTGCGGCGCGTATTCGCTTTCGTCATTCTATCGGCCGGATTACCTTGGGAAACGCGTTTGGCAACAAATCTTGCGAACAAAACGTGTTAACCAACCACCAACCTTGTTCCCTTTGCCGTCCGCGTCGAAAGCGAGATTATGGCAAAAAAGAATGGGGGTCGCAAGAAGGGCGGACATAATCAGGACCGGTTTTGTTGAAAATGGAAGAATCGGCAGGATGGCCTTGCTGTAGCCACGAGCGGTGGGGCTCGATCGGAACGTTTCGAAATGATGTCGCTGTCTGCATTTTGCTCCGTTGCCATCATGGCTCGAGCCGTGCGGAATCTGGCCGAACCGTCCAAGCTGGCTGCGCCCTGTCCCGAAGCCGTTTAAGTCGGCCCTGGCGTCTGGGCGATAATTGAGGTGGGCTAATGGCCGAGGCGGATTCCTCTTGACGGACTCTGGCTGCCTTGGCATTATCCGCACTCTACTTCTAAACCAGGTGCGAACATGAAGGCCAAGTTATTGTTTTTGCTCTCGGTGCTGTCGCTTCCGGCGTGTGTTGGTCTCGGCCAATCGCCCTACTACCATCGTGATCGGGGGCTGGGCGTGGGTGCGCTGGTGGGGGCGGTGACCGGAGGTGCCATCGGGAACAATAACGGTCAGACGGTCGAGGGCGCTCTGATTGGCGGCGCGGTCGGGGCCTTGGCGGGCGCCGTTATTGGCGATTCCGTGGATACCGACATCGCCCGCAACAATGCGGTCTACGAGCAGCGTCTATCGCGTCAAATGTCGCAAGCCGTGTCCGTTTCCGACGTGGTCACGATGACTCAATCCAGGCTTTCCGACACCGTGATCGTGACCCACATCCGGACCTATGGGGTTGCTGTTCGTCCGCAAGCAAACGATTTGATGCTGATGAGCAATGCCGGGGTCAGCGATGTGGTGATTGGCGCGATGCAGACCGCTCCGCTGGCCGTTGCCGCTCCGGCCCCGCCTCCAGCCTATCACAACGTGATCGTCCGCGAGCATTACTACGCGCCTCCTCCCGTGTACGCGGTGCCCGTTGTTCCGTATTGGCACCACGGTCACTGCCGCCCGTACCCGATGCACATGCATCCTCGCTCGTCGGGCGTCCATTGGGGCCTTTCGATCAGCCGCTAGCTGGCTGACAACGGAGACACGGCCACCCCATAGGGCCGTGCCCGACTGAAAACACGGTTTCGCGAGCCGTCGGGCGTCTGGAGCGGATATCGTTTGCCGCCCGCGCCTCGTCGGTTTCTCACTTTCCGCCCGCTTCGACGCTTCCTCTTTCGTCCGCCACTTTGTACTTTAGAAGGTGCGTGGATCGAGGAACCTGAATGCGAGGCGGTTTCATGTATTTCAATTTCGCCTGTTCCAACTGTGGCAAGACCCTCAAGGTGCGTGAGGAGCTTGCCGGACGCAAAGCCAAGTGCCCTTATTGCCGCTCGGCGGTTACTGTACCGGAACAGTCCGTGCCGGAAGGTGCGGCGGGGGACGCGTCCGAGTCAGCGTCTGGCGGGGTCGCCGCAACGGACTCGGCGGGCCCCCGGGTTGGCTCCGAGGCTGGGGCTCGCAAGCCGACGGCGGCGGCCGGTCCGACGCCGGGGTTGCCGCAGATTGCCGTGGGGCCGCGGATCGGTCCGCCGAGCGTGCCCAAAGTCCCGCGGATCCCGACGCAGACGGACACAGGCAAAAAGCGGGTGGCGAACGAGAATGACGACGGCACGAACGTCAGCATGCTGCTGACGTCGGCGACCGGATTCGGCTTGACAGCCGTGTTCTACTTCCTCCTGCTGCCGCTGCCGTCGAACTATTTTCGGGATTTGTTTTATGAGCGCGGCTGGGTCACCGTGGCCGAAGCGTTCCTGCTGTTCTGGTCCGTGGCGATCCTGTTGTTCAAATCCATGAAACTACGGCGGCAGCGCGAGTCGATGCTGTTCGACCTGTTGCCCGAAGGCCTGGGCCGCGATATTTCGGTCCATAACGCGGACCGTTTCGCGGCCCTGATTCGCGAACTGCCGGTGAATCCCGGGGCCAGTTTCTTGGTCCAGCGGGTGCTGCGCGGCCTGGAGCATTTCACGGTTCGCCGCAGCGCGTCCGAAGTGTCGACCGTGCTGGCGTCCCAATCCGAATTGGACAGTCACTCGGTCAATTCCAGTTATGCGCTGCTGAATGTGTTCATCTGGGCCATTCCGATCTTGGGCTTCATCGGTACCGTGATGGGATTGGGGACGGCCGTCGGCAGCTTGGGGGTCCAGGACTCGACGGACATCGAAGGAATCAAGGAATCGCTGGGGGCCATCACGGGCGGGTTGGGCGTGGCGTTTGACACCACGCTGGTCGCGTTGATCATGAGCCTGATGCTCAAGTTCCCCGCCAGTTCGCTGCAAAAAGCCGAGGAGGATCTACTGAACTGGGTGGACGAATACTGCAACGAGAACCTGCTCAAGCGGCTCAAGGACTCGGCCGGCGAATCGCAACTGGAACCGGACGAGATCAGCCGGACCATCAAACGGGCGATCGACCTGAATCTGGCCGAAGTGGTCGAGCACGCGCGCGACACCGTCCGCCTGATGACCGAACAAAGCGAGGCCGCCCAAAAGCAGTTGGTCCAGATCGTGCGAGATTCCGCCGACACGGCCGCCGGCGCGGCCGTGTCGCTGGTCGAGCACCTCAAGCTGCTGCAGCAGGCTGTGTCCAACATGAACCAGGTGCTGGGCGAGTTGGACGGCAAGCAGGTCGTGATCCAAGCTGTCGAGCGTCCGCGGCGCCGCTGGTTCGGGTTCGGCGCCAGCCGGGAGAACACCCCGTAATCGGGACGGGATTCCGTCATGGCAAAACCGAAAATCGACGACTCCGTTTCGCTGTTCCCGTTCCTGGACATTATGGCCAGTCTGATCGGGATCCTCGTCCTGCTGATTACCGCCGCAACGCTGGCGCAGATTGGCAAGACGGTCGAGGACGCGGCCGACGCCGAGGCGGCGAAAAAGGCTCAGAATCGGATCGTCCAATATCGAGCGGTCCGGAAACGCCTGACGACCGAGACCCGCGAGCAGCAGCAACTGCGGGAACTGGTCGAGCAGGCCGAGGCCGCGCGGCAACAACTGGAACAGCTGCAAGCCGAAGTCGCCCGGCTGGAAGCCCAGCAGAAGGTCGCTCAGGAGCAGCGTGAAAAACTACCTCCGCTGGAAGCCGAGTTGAAACGGCTGCAGGAACGGATTGAACAGGCCGAGCCGAAGCTCGAAGATCTGCAGCAGCAACTGGCTGAATTGCGGAGTTTGTTGGCCAATCGCAAGGAATCGGGGCAATCCGAGATCCAGATCCTACCCAGCGGCAGTGGGTACGATTTGACGCCGACGTTTGTCGAGTGCGCGGCCAGCGCGGTCGTGCTGTACGACCGCCCGGAACCGTTGCGAATTCCCGTCGGACAATTGGCTGCCAGCGGAGCTTTCGCAAGTTTGCTGGAAACGGTGAAACAGCAACCCAAGGGAACCCTGGTGTTTCTGGTTCGACCCGATGGCGCAAGCACCTATCAAACCGCTCGCAATATCGCTCGGCGGCAATACGTCACCAACGGCAAACTGGCCGTCGCGGGACACGGCAAAATCGACTTGAGCATGTTCCAAGGTCGAACAGAATGAAGTGTCGAAGAGCATGAAATCTCGATCCGCCCCCACAGAACTGAATCTCGACTCGCTGATGGACACGGTCACGAATGTCGTGGGCATTCTGGTCCTGGTCCTCGTGCTGGTCACGCTGAACATTCAGAAAAACGTCGAGCGGATTCGGGAGGAGGATCCCAGCCAATTCGGCGTCACCGAGCAGATGCTGGAGGAGATTCAGCAGCGAGCGCAAGAACAGCGCGAAGAGATCAAGGAGTTGCAGGTCCAGGTCTTCGGCTTGGACGTCCGCTTGGAGCAGGACCGAAAGGAAATCCAAGAACAGCAGCAGCAGCTGGAGCAACTCCGACGCGAGACGCCCGAGGTCAAACCGCAGGTCGATCTGAAGGAACTGCAGAAATTGGCTGACCAACAGAAACAGAGGGAAAAGGAGCTGCAGGACCAACTGGCCAGAATCGACGAGGAAATCGCGGCGGTCCAAGCCGACTTGGGCCAGACGCCCGAAATGACCGCTCCGCCGCCGAAGATCGTCCGCTTGCCCAACCCGCGCGAAGCTCCCCAAGGCGCACAACCGATCCTGTTCCTCTGCCGCGAAGGTCGCGTGATGGTCTTTGATCCCGAGCAGTTGAAGGAGCGCGTCAAGAAGCGGGTCGAGTTTCTGATGAAGCCGCTGGTCGCCAGAGCGGGGGCGAGCGGCGAGATTGATTGCCAGAAGCTGGTCGAGACCTATAATAAGGAGGCGCTCAGCGATCAGGAATTCCGCAGCCGACTGGTGGTCGAGAATTTCAACTTGGTGCTCGTCTACGAGTACCGCGGTGCAGGCGAAACAACGGATCGCTTGCGCAGCCCGTCGTCGCGGTTCCAAGCGGCGATCCGACGCATGGACCCGCAGAAGTATTACGCACGCTTTCTGGTTTGGCCGGACAGCTTTGACGTATACGTCGAGGCCCGCACGTTGTGCGACGAACGCGGCGTGCTGGCGGGCTGGGAGCCGAACACCGAGGACTATCAATGGAAAGCCTCGTTGGGCATCAAGGTGAACTGTCTGGGCAAGCCCAAGCCGCCGCCGGTGAAACCGACGCCGCCAAAGCCCGAGGCTGGTCCGCCGCCTCCGCCCCCCCCGCCGCTGCCCAACGATGTGGTGGACTGAGCGAAACTCTGGTAACCCGTCTAACCCCCAGGAGACAGTATCATGAACCGCCACTGGTTCGCCATCCTGTTTGTTGCGGCGATCGTGGCCGCGTTGCTGTCCGTGTCCCCGGCCACGGCGCAGCGGACTCGCCCGCCGGAGCGTCAAACGCCGGAAGATTTTGAGGAGGGCCAGCCGGCTCGCGAGCGTCCGGCGGCGAGAGCCGAAACGGGCCCGCAGGACGCCCGAGGCCGCGAGTCCCGCGAAGAATCGGAGGACGGTTGGCCCGGTGGAATGCAGGAGCGTCCTGGCATGCCGGGGCAAGCTCGGATACTGCCCGGACCCGGATATGCCGCGCCGCCTCGCTGGTGGCTCGGCGTCTACGCCTACAACACCTCCGGCGGCGTCGTCATCACGCGAGTGACTCCCAACAGTCCGGCAGCTCGCGCCGGTTTGGAGCCTCGCGATCGCATTGTGACGGTCGAGGGCTATCAAGTCGGCTACGTCCAGCGCCGCTTGTACCCGTTGGGGCCGGAACTGCAGTTGCGGGCTCGTCCCAACGGCGATGTTGGCCTGCTGGTACAGAACTGGCGAAACGGAGAATTGACGAACATGGATGTCCGCTTGGGATCGCCGCGGACGCGATGGCCGGACCGCACGCGGGGACGATTCGAGGGCGAGGAATCGCCACCGTAGGGCTTGGAATCGACGACAACGCCGTAGCGAATCCGGGCGGAACGCGGATTCCGACGAATTCGGCACCTTCGAACCAGGATGCGCCCTGCTGCATCAGGCTCGTGGGTGGAATTGCTTGTGGACCTTCTTCAATCGCGACTGGTCCACGTGCGTATAGATTTGGGTGGTTTGGATGCTGGCGTGGCCGAGCATCTCTTGGACTTGGCGCAAGTCGGCGCCGCCGGCCAGCAGGTGCGTGGCGAAGCTGTGGCGGAGCGTGTGGGGACTGATCGTCGGCGAGACGCCCGCGCGAACGGCGTACTTTTTCACCAGTTCCCAGATCGCCTCGCGCCGCAGTCGGCGGCCGCGGCGCGACAGCAGCAGCCACTCGGGCGTCGTCGTAGCGGCGGCGGCGGCCAGCAGCGGGCGTTCGTGGTCCAGGTAATCCTGGAGTGCAACCCTGGCCGCGCGGCCCAAGGGCGTCAGCCGCTGCTTGTTGCCTTTGCCGTGGCACAAGCAGAAACTTTCTGTCAGATGCAGATCCTGGACGCGCAGATGGGACAGCTCGGAGGCGCGGCAGCCGGTGGCGTACAGCAATTCCAGCAGGGCTCGATCCCGTCGGGGAAACGGATCGTAGGGCCGCGGCGCTTCCAGGAACTTCTGCACCATGCCCGGGGAAAGCACCTCGGGCACGCGCTCCCACAGCTTCTGACTGCCCAGCAGTTCGGCCAAATTGTGCTGCAGAATGCCTTCCAGTTGCAGGTAACGGAAGAACATTCGCAGGCCGACGATGTGCCGGGCGATGCTGGCCGGAGCCAGCTTTCGCTGATGGAGCCAGCCGACATAATCGGACAGATCTCGAATTCCCAGTTCGGGAATCGGCTTGCCGCTCTCCGTGAGCCACTGCTGGAACCGGCGGATATCGCGCTGGTACGCCTGGACGGTATTGTCTGCCAAGTGGCACTCGCTACGGACGTAGTCGATAAATGCGGCCGACCAGCGGACGGCTGCGTCACCCTGGAGTTTGGGTTTGACGACTTTGAGTTTCGGGCGAGGTTTACTGGGTGACATGATCGAGGCTCCGTGACCGGTTGCGAGCCGGCGCGGACCGGCCCCTTGGCGAACCCACCCTCGACTTCGGATAATCGTGGTGTCGGGCATCAGGCGATTACGAGGCGAGTCGTTGCGGCCGGCGTGGCGGGCGAGGCAGCTGCCGGATTTGCCGATTGTCGGCCCGTGGGGAGAGTCTGCGATCTCGCACACATGCCCGATTCCGGCGTACGGAATTCCATCTTGCCGGGCGTTCCGTTAACAAGTCGTCTGGTTTATGATCCGGCAAAATTGAATGCGGTTCGTCTGTGCCCTTCCGGTTACGGGCCCCGTGCCGCAAGAGGATATCACCGTCTCATGCAGAACGTGATCGTCGAAAAGCCGTATTCCTTTGTGCCGCCCCACCGAGGTTTGTTTTGGCCTTGGCTGTTCCAGAAGTTGCGGATTTACGAGCCGCACTTACGCCGCCGCGAAGGAGTGGTCGCCCATGAATGCCGTCATGTGGAACGTTTGCAGGATTCGTTGGCTGCGGGACATGGAATCCTGCTGGCGCCCAATCACTGTCGCACGTCCGACCCCGTCGTGCTGGGGTTTCTGGCTCGGAAAGCGGGTACGCACCTGTATTGCATGGCCAGTTGGCACCTGTTTCACCAAAGTCGGCTGATGTCTTGGGTCATTCCTCGGATGGGGGCCTTTAGCGTCAATCGCGAAGGGATTGATCGGCAGGCGATCAATACGGCGATGGAGATTTTGGAGACGGCGGAGCGACCGCTGGTACTGTTTCCCGAAGGAGCCGCATCGCGGAACAACGACCGCCTGCATGCCTTGTTGGACATTTCCTTTCTGGCGCGCGGAGCGGCGAAGAAAAGGGCCAAACGCGTCGCCGGCGGGCGAGTTGTCATTCATCCGGTGGCCTTGAAGTATCGGTTTAGCGGGGATATCGAGCGTCAGGCAGATCGCGTGCTGACGCGGATCGAGGCGCGGTTATCGTGGCGGCCCCAGACGCAACTGCCGTTGCTGGAACGGGTTGCCAAAATCGGCTGCGCCCTGTTGTGCCTGAAAGAGATCGAACACTTCGGCCGGACGCAGACCGGTCCGTTGGCCGCACGTCTGGACGGCCTGATCGATCGTCTGCTGTGTCCGCTCGAAGAAGAATGGTTGGGGACGCCGCGATCCGGGCCCGTGGTTCCCCGCATCAAGGCATTGCGGATTAAGATCCTGCCCGACATGATCGAGGGCCGGGTGGACGAGGCCGAACGCCGCCGCCGCTGGGACCAGCTGGCGGACATGTACCTGGCGCAACAGGTTTCGTACTATCCGCCGAATTATCTGAACGAATACGCCTCGGTGGACAGGTTGCTGGAGATGATTGAGCGATTCGAGGAGGATTTAACGGATCGGGCGACCGTGCATGGCTCGCTGACGGTCGTGATCGAGGTCGGAGAAGCGATCGAGGTCAGTCCGGAGCGGGACCGGTCGGTGGAAATCGACCCTTTGATGCGGCAATTGGAAGAGTCCCTGCAGGGCATGCTGGATCGGTTGGCTCGCGAATCCCCGGAGTACCAGCCGCGGGACGCTAGTTGACCGGGGGGACGGTTATCCGGTACGCTATTCCGGTGCGGATGATCCATAACGTCGTCGCACAGGCAGCCAGCGTCTGTGCCACGTGGCAAAATGATACGACGCCGGGGCTCGGCGGGGCAATTTGGGGCTCGGCGGGGCAGTTTGGCCCGTTGCGATGGGCGCAAGTTTTGGTAGTTTAGGTCGTTTCGATATGTTAGCAAAACGCGTCATTCCCTGTCTTGATGTCGACCGCGGCCGCGTTGTCAAAGGAACCAATTTCCTGAACCTGCGGGATGCCGGCGATCCCGTCGCGGTGGCCGCGCGGTACGAGCAGGAGGGGGCTGACGAACTGGTCTTTTTGGACATTACGGCCAGTCATGAAGACCGCGAGATCATGATCGACGTCGTACAGCGGACCGCGGAGCAGGTGTTCATGCCGCTGACGGTAGGTGGCGGGATTCGGACGATCGAGGACATCCGCGCGCTGCTGAACGCCGGCGCCGACAAAGTTTCCATCAATTCGGCCGCTTGCCGCAATCCGGATTTTGTGAGGCAAGCCGCCAAGCGGTTTGGCAGTCAGTGTATTGTAGTGAATATCGACCCCAAGCGGGTTTGGAAGGACGGACGGGAGGTTTGGGAAGTCCACATCCACGGCGGCCGCATTCCGACCGGTTTGGAGGCCGTCGCCTGGGCTCGGCAGATGGAGCAACTGGGTGCCGGCGAGGTCGTCTTGACGAGCATGGATCGCGACGGAACGAAAGATGGTTATGATTTGGAGATCACGGCTGCCGTCAGTCAGGCGGTTTCGATCCCTGTGGTTGCCAGCGGCGGCGCCGGTCGGCCGGAACACCTGGCGGACGCCGTATTGATCGGCCGGGCGGATGCGGCGCTGGCGGCCAGTATTTTTCATTTTGGCGAGTATTCGATTCAGGAAACCAAACTTCTCATGGCCTCCCGGGGTATCCCGGTGAGATTGTAATCAACGACGATACGAAGAGGATCTGTGCCCATGGCTACGGCAGAACGAGAAAAAGCGGCGGCTCCCGTCGCAACGAGCGACGATCCGGACATCGAACGCTTCCTGCATCATCATCGCGAACTGGAAGTGGACAAGTTGTTTCGCGCCTTGGTCAAGCTGGAAGGCAGCGATTTGCACATGAAGGTGGGGCGGCCGCCGATGGTCCGCGTCCGCAACGAACTGCGTCCGCTGAACCGTCCGCCGATCGACGACGAAGAGATGACTCGGCTGCTGGTGCCGATGATGAACGATCGCAACAAGCGGATCTTCGAGGAAGAAGGCGGCGCCGACTTTGCCCACACCTGCGACGTCGACGGCATTGTCTGGCGGTTCCGCGTCAACTTGCTCCGCCAGTTGGGGCACATGGGGCTGGTGGCCCGCCGGGTCAACAACAAGATTCCGGACTTTAAGGGCTTGTTTCTGCCCGAATCCATCGAGAGCCTGTGCAATTTCGACCAGGGCATGATCCTGCTGGCGGGCGTGACCGGTTCGGGCAAGAGCACGACGATTGCCTCGATGCTCAACTATATCAACCAGCGCGAGCGGGTGCATATCCTGACGCTGGAAGACCCGATCGAATTCGTGTTCACCGAAGACAAGGCCCTGATCAACCAGCGCGAGATCGGCATGGACGTCAAGGACTTTCAGATCGCCATGAAGCACGCCGTGCGTGAAGACCCGGACATCATGCTGGTGGGGGAAATGCGGGACGAGGAGACGTTCATGACCGCCATCCACGCGGCCGAGACCGGGCACTTGGTGTTCGGAACGATCCACGCCTCGACGGCTTCTTCGACGATCGGCCGCATCTTGGACTTGTTCCCGGAGCAGATGCATGGGGCGATCCGCAGCGCCATTGCGTTCAACATGCGGGGGATTGTCGCGCAGAAATTGTTGAAGTCCATCAAGCCCGGCGTGCCGCGGGTGCCGACGGTCGAGATCATGTTCTTTACGACCATGGTCCAGAAGTTGGTATTGGAAAGCGAAGACCACAAATTGCCCGATGCCATCCGGATCGGTGCGGAGGACGGCATGCAGGACTTTACGATGAGCTTGAAGAACCTGTTGGATGCGGAATTGATCGACCGTCCGACGGCGTTCGCCGTGGCCCCGAACCCGGACGCCTTGAAAATGGCCATCAAGGGTATCGAAGCCAAGTCATCTGCCATGTTGTAGCCGCCGTTGCGGCACATGCGGTCGCGTGGCGGCTGCGTGTGCGGTGCCGAATCGCGAAACCACGTTTTGAGGACTCCCCCAACATGATCTTTTTCAAGAAGAAAAAAAACGCTGTCGTCGAACCCGAAATCGACCTGAGTGCTCTCGGCGGGTCGGGGCCGGAGAACCAACAGCGCGAAATCGCGGCGCGGCAGATCGAGCAGATGGTGCCCACCAAGGAGTTGTTGTATGACGCCTTGGTGAAGCGGGCGGACAAGATCATGCTGGACTTTACCCGCGACGCGGTCGCCGGCCAGTACATGATCGACGGCCTGTGGCACAACGTCGACGTCCGCGACCGGGCCACCGGGGACGGCATGTTGGCCGTGCTGAAAACGCTGGCCGGATTGAAAATCGAAGAGCGGCGGGTCCGCCAGGAGGGCAAGTTTCAGATCGAGCATCAGCTTACCAAAGCCAAGTTTATCGGCACCCTCACCTCCCAAGGCGTCAAAACCGGGGAACGCGCGATCATCGACCTGGTGGCCAAGAAGCGCAAGGACTTTAAGACGTTGAACGAATTGGGAATGCGGGAGCAGACGCAACAGCGTCTGTTGGAGCACATGCGAGCCCCGCAGGGCATCGTGCTGATCGCCGCCCCGCCGGGAAACGGCTTCACGAGCACCTGGAACGTCTCGTTGCGAAGTACCGACCGCATGCTCCGTGACTTTTTGGGGGTCGAAGACAAAGCCAAGCACGAGACGGACGTCGAGAACATCAACATCACCACGTTTGACGGCGCGTCCGGAGTGACGCCGGACAAGTTGCTGCCAAAGCTGATGCTCACCCAACCGGAGGTGATCGTCTTCTCGGACCTCTGCAACGGGGCCACGGTCGACAAGCTGTGCACGTACGCCAACGACCCGCGCGAAGGCAAATTGGTGATCGCCGGGGTGCGGGCCCAGGACGCTTGCGAAGCTTTGCTCCGCGTGCTGTTACTGAAAGCCGACGCCAAAGAATTTGCCAAATCGGTGCGGGCGGTGCTGTGTGCTCGTCTGGTTCGCAAACTGAACGACACCTGCAAACAGCCGTACACCCCGCCGCCGCAGTTGCTGGCCAAGCTGGGCATTCCCGCCGGCCGCGTCAAAGTCCTCTATAAAGAATGGACTCCGCCTCCGCCGCCCACCCCGGAGGAAGAAAAGGAGATTCGGAAACGAAAGGCCAAATTGCCGCCGACCGCGTGCCCCTTGTGCGAGCACGAGGGGCCGCTGTGCAACGGCATCGGCTATCGCGGACGGACCGGCATCTTTGAACTCCTGGATGTCAACGACCAACTCCGCGAAGCCTTGGTCAAAGAACCCAAACTCGAAGTCCTTCGTAAAATTGCCCGGGCCAACGGCCATCGCAGCTTGCAAGAGGAAGGCATCCTGCTGGTCGCCCAAGGCCTGACGTCCTTGACCGAGCTTCAACGGGTGCTGAAATAGAACCTTCCATGTCTCAAGAACGTTGGGATTCACGCGGCGAATCGTCCGAATTCGATGCGGTGGTCGAGTATCCGCCGGTCAGCCGTTTGGCCGTGCTTTCGCTTGTCTTGGCGGTCCTGGCCAGCGGTGCGATTTTCAGCCCGTTGATGGTCTGTGCGGCGGTCGCCGGGGCCTTGGTGGCCGCCGCCGCCCTAGCGGCCATCGCCCGTGCCCCGCAGCCGCCGCTGGGACGCAAGGCGGCTGTGGCCGCGCTGTTGCTGTGCGTACTGTTCGGCGCTTGGGGCACAAGCTGGCGAGCAATCCGCCAGCAGGTGCTGTATGCCCAGGCCAAAGAACATGTCGACAAGTGGCTCCAACTGGTCCAGAACGGCCGCCTGCCAGAAGCCTTTCTGCTGCACTTGAATCAGGAAGCTCGTTTAGCCCCCGGCGGTGATTTTGAGGAATACCTCAAGAGCAATCAGGAGTCCCGTTACGAGTTCGAGGGCTTTTTCCGCCGCGAGCCTTTGCGGCAAATCGTCGATGCCGGCCAGCGGGGACAGGTACGGTTCTTGCGGTACGAAAATCATGTGGACGAAACCTACTCGGGACAAAAAAGGGACTTCGTGACCCTGCGGTACGCGTTGGATACCGGCGCGGACGCCCCGCCGCAGACGGCTGCTTTTTTGGTGCAAATCGTGCGCAGCGTCATCCCCGAGGGCAGCGAAGCGAGATGGGAACTGAGATCTGTGGAGACGCCGAAGTAACCACCTTCACAGTTCTGTTTCGCAGGTACAGGGAAACGAACTGCCTGGGGGATCTATGCATCACGTCACACGAAATCCCGGCCGGATCAATACCTTGTGGCTGTTGGTCGTCGTCGCCTCCGCGGCGGTGGCCGGCCTCGTACTGCTGCTGCGGTTGGACTTTGGCATCCTGCAGCCGACAGGATCCGGCGGAGGCGGATCGGCCCAGCGGTTGGCTGTGTATTGCGCCGCCGGTCTGCGTTTTCCGGCCGAGGAGATCGCGCGGCAGTACGAGGAAGAGTACGGGATCGCGGTCGAAATCCAGTTCGGTGGCTCGGACACGCTGCTGCATCGAATCGAAGTGAACAAGTTCGACACCGGCGATCTTTACCTGGCCGCCGACGACTGGTACACGGACGAAGCGCGTCAACGAGGCCTGGCGGCCGAAACGATTCCCATCGCTTACCAAGGCCTCGTGATCGTCGTCCGCAAAGACGGTCCGAAGCAGATTGCCGGCCTGGGCGATTTGTTGGCCGCCGACGTCCGGGTGGCGCTGGCCAATCCCGACCAGGCCGCGATCGGCCGCGCCACCCGACGGGGGCTGGAAAAGGTGCCCCTTGACGGCGGCACGTTGTGGCATCAGCTGGAACAGCACGTCACCAAACACGGCGTGTTCAAACCCACGGTGAACGAAGTTGCCACCGACGTCAAGCTCGGCAGTGTCGATGCCGGCATCGTCTGGGATGCCACGGTCCGCATGCCTAGCTATCGGGAGGAACTTCTGGCGATCACCGTCCCGGAATTGCAGGCCGAGGTGGACTTGGTATCGATCTGCGTGCTGAACTCTTCTCGACAACCGACCGCGGCGCTCAAGTTCGCCCGTTACCTGTCGGCTCGCGACCGCGGTTTGCCGGTCTTTGAACAGCACGGCATGAAACCGGTCGACGGCGACCGCTGGGCCGATCGCCCCGAGGTCACTTTTTTTTGCGGTTCGGTCAATCGCCGCGCGGTCGAGGAGGTCATTGCCGAGTTCCAGCAGCGGGAGGACGCCATGGTCAACACCATCTACGACGGCTGTGGCATCTTGACCAGCCGCATGCAGACGATCGACGCCCAGCGTCCCGATCAGGGCTTTCCCGACGTGTACATGGCTTGCGATCGCTATTACCTGGAAAACGTGAAGCAATGGTTCCAGGATGCCGTGGACGTCAGCGATACCGAAATTGTGATCGCGGTGCCCAAAGGCAGCACCCAGGTGCGGGGCTTGGCGGATCTGGTCCAACCCGGTATCCGGGTCGCCGTCGGCGAGCCATCGCAATGCACCATCGGCGCGTTGACTCGCCGCCTGCTGGTCAACGAGGGCCTGTACGACAGGCTCAAAGAAAAACAGAATCAACCCGGCGAGGTGGTCGTCGAGAAATCGTCGTCGGCCCTGATCATCCCGGACGTGGTCACCGGCCACGTGGATGCCGCGCTGGCCTACATGACCGACGTCAAAGCCAATCTGGATTCGGTCGACGTCGTTCACTTCGATTCGCCCTTGAACCTGGCAATTCAGCCGTTTAGCATTGCCAAGAGCAGCGACCACAAGTACCTCGGCCGGCGACTGCAGCAGAAGATCCGCGAATCGCCGGAAGCCTTCGAGAAAGCCGGTTTCCATTTCCGGCTGTCGACCGGGCCCGCCCCCCAGACTCCGTCGCCGAAGAAGGGTACCGCGGCGAGTACAGACGCAGGAACAACAACCCCATGAGCGGCATGGCAGCGTCCCGTCCCGCGCAGGCTCCGGAAGCGGAGGCTGGCGCCGAGTGTCAAGGCGACCTTGGCCGCCCGCGGACGCCCCGCGCGATCGCGCTGTCGGATGCCGCGTTTTTCACCGTCTTGGGGGTCATCGGCGGCGTGTACGTCCTGCTGATCCTGGCCCTGCTGGCCGCCGACGCAGCGTACATGGTCCGTCAGACGTTTCGAGCCGCTGCCGACACGCCCCAGCCGTGGCTGACCGCCTTGACCGCGAACCCAATTCTGACCGCGCTGGCCGATCGCAAGATCCAGTACTCGATCTGGCTGAGCATGATCTCCTGCTCGCTGTCTGCGATTCTCTCCGTGCTGGTCGCCGTGCCGTTAGGGTACTTGATGGCGCGGCAGCGCTTCTTCGGGCAGCGTCTGTTGGATGCCATCCTGGACATCCCGATCGTGCTCCCTCCGTTGGTGGTGGGTTTGAGTCTGCTGATCCTGTTTCAGTTTCCGCCGTTCAGCTGGCTGGCCCGCGACATCGTGTACCAGATTCCGGCCGTGATTTTGGCCCAGTTTTCTGTGGCTTGTGCCTTTGCGGTGCGGACGATGAAACATACCTTCGACCACATCGACCCGCGGTGCGAGAATGTGGCGTTGTCGCTGGGCTGCAGCCGGGTCCAGGCATTTGGCTGGGTGGTGTTGCCCGAGGCCGCGCGCGGCATGATGACGGCCCTGACGCTCGCTTGGGCCCGCTCGCTGGGCGAATTCGGCCCCTTGCTGGTGTTTGCCGGGGCGACCCGCATGAAGACGGAGGTTTTGTCGACGTCCGTCTTCCTGGAACTGAACGTCGGCCATTTGGAAGCCGCCGTAGCCGTCTCGCTGATCATGGTCGTGTCGGCGGTGATCGTCCTGATTGTCGCCCGGCTGTGGGGGGCACGAGACATGGGGCTGTGAGACGACCGGAAGAAAGAATGCGAGTCGATTGGGCAGGGGGCAAGGATTCACAGTGCTTTTAGTTTTGTCATGATCATTGTCGACGCTATTTCGGTGCAGGCTGGCGAGTTTCGGCTCGACGACGTGTCCCTGCGCGTCCCCACGGGCGGCTATGCGGTCCTGATGGGCAAGACCGGCTGCGGCAAGACGACCATTCTCGAGTCGATCATTGGCTTGCGGAGCGTCGCGCGCGGACGCATCTGGTTGCACGATCGCGAGGTAACTCACCTGAAGCCCGCGGTGCGGGGCATCGGTTACGTACCGCAGGACGGGGCCCTGTTCTCGAAGATGACGGTCGAGGAGCAGATGGGCTTGGCGTTGGTGATCCGCCGGGTGCCGGCGGCGGCGATTCGGGGACGGGTTCGCGAGTTGGCCGAGTTGTTGGGGATCGCCCACCTGTTGCACCGCAAGCCTCGCGGCCTCAGCGGCGGCGAACGCCAGCGGGTGGCGTTGGGCCGAGCGTTATCGTTTCGCCCGCGGGTCCTGTGCCTGGACGAACCGCTCAGCGCCCTGGACGACGAGACCCGTCGCCAGATGTGCGACCTGCTGGCCGGGATCCGCGTCAAGACCGGAGTGACCACCCTGCACATCACCCACAATCTGGTCGAAGCTCAAGTCCTGGCCGACTGCCTGTTCCGCTTGGAAAACGGCCGCATCGAGATGGTCGATCTGGCCGAAGCGACGTAGCACGGTTCCGCTCACGTTCGCCTGGCTCGGGGCTTGGTGTTGAGCCAGCCCTGCATCTGCTCCAAATCGCCGGCCCAGCTTTTGCCGATCCGCCGTTCGCAGAAGGCTTGGAACAACAAATCGACGGTCTCCTTGAGCCCGCGGAGACTTTCGATGCGTCCTTCGGCAATTCCCCGCCCTTCGGCATTCTCGTCGACCTGAATCTTGGCTCCGCCGACGGCGAACGTCTCGGCTTGCAGCGTCAACTCGTACTGCTCGCCGTGGCGGACCAGCATCAAGCCGGCTTTGCGCGGCAGCTTGCCGGAGCGGATCGCCTGGGCCGCCTCCGGCAGATCTGTCGGATCTTGGGCCGAGATTGTTCCCTTGCCCGATTCGCCTCGCGGGCACTCCAGCGTGAGCGTCTTGGCAAACATGCCCGTCACTTCGGAGTCGTCCGACAGCTTGATCGTGTCGCCTTGCGTTTCCCAATGCCACCACAGCCACAGCAGGAATTCGTTGCCGAGGAAGTCGTAGTTGTCGCTTTCGCCATCCCACCAAGCTACCTCGGCCCGGGCCCCATCGCCGCGAAAGTTGGCGGGACCGGCGTTATTCAACGCCCCGAGATGGCGTGACGCGGTCGCCCACGCCAGGCCGAGCCTGCCGGACGACAATCGACTCAAATCGAGCTGGAACGCTTTGCTCAGCAGGTCGGTGCAGACGTCAATTGCCGCGGCGCTGGTACCGCCACAGTACAGCAAGCCGTTTTGGGCATCCCAGAGGACGGGGAATTGCTGCATCCGCTGGAACTGGCCGCTACGAGCCGCCTCTTCGCAACGAGCCTCGACCGCGTCCTTGGCCTCCTGACGCTGGGCCTTGGTAGGACGGCGGCCGGGCGAGTCGGTGTTCAGCATGGCCAACTCGATTTGCAGCCAAGCCCGGCGAATCGCCGCCGGAACCTGACTGGTGTCGATCCGCACGGCAAAGTGCAAAGCGTCTCCAAAGACATTTTTCTCGAGGTCGAATTCGTAGTCGAACAGGTGATCGCCCGCCAGGAAGCCGACCCTGGCCTGGTCGTTCGAGAAACTCTTGCTCTCGCCGATCGCGTGCTGCTGCAGAATTTCCACGTGTTCAGGACCAAACCGCGCGGGCTGGGCATCAGCGATGCGAAAGGTCTCGAAACTCATACTTCCTGACAAGAATCCCATACATGCTCCTCGTTCGTGGGTTGGGGGGATCAATGAATCTGCTGTCGCCTTGGTCTTCCCAATTTACAACCCCAAATTCATAACCCGTCTCTTCTGCATTTTCTCGATTGCCGCGGTGCGATCTTGTCCAGTGATTTGGCCGGACATTGTTGGCGATTGCCCAAGTAGAAGATTATCGGACGAAGCCCGATCAGGCACGTCATCCTGCACGCGACGGAGCCCGACGAAAACTCGAAACGCCAGCAAGAAGGGGTAATCTTTCCCACTCGCTGGCGTTTCGGGTTGCTGGCGTTTCGGGTTACAGTACCGCGTGGCCCAATGCACCGCCTTCAACCGCGTGCGGGGGAAGGCGTGAACTGTGACGACGCACCGATTACCGCGGCGAAACAGCGCCGTCTTCCGTCAACGCCTTGCTCGACGCGTCGACGTCGTCGTAGGCTTTCTGGTCGAAATTCGGATTATCGCGCGGGTCGGGCCCGCCGCAGCCGACCAGCCCGAATACAGAGACCAACAGACACAGCGTTAGCAGCGTTCGCACAAAGCACCTCCTTTTAGGTATTGCTTGGCCTTTGACGTTATCGGGAAGCCTGCATCGGATGCCTGTCCCCCATGGCATTCAGCTTGGCCCAGGTTCCGTAGTCGATATTTGTGGTAATGAAGCCGACGCTCCCATCAACCATGCCAGCATGAACGCCACCCGGATGATAGCTCGACGGACCTTGCCACGAGGAATTTGGGCCCCACGCGGCGATGTAGGTGGGCGTGAAAGCGTGATTGCGGAACCACGTCCCATTCGTCTTGGCGGCACCGTCCGGACTCACGGCGTTGGCCCCCGTTTCGTTCGCCCCCCACCCGTTGGTTGCCGTTCCGACAAAGGCACTGTGAAAGACCGGTGTGCCCGTTCGCAGCAAGCCGGTGCCGCTGGTGCGAATGGGACCGCCGCCATACCCCATCGACTCGGCCTCCGCAAAACTGATCGTGTTGGACGTGCCGTCCGTGACATGTGACATTTTGGCGGTTCGCGTCACGGTGAAGATACCATTGAGGCTGCAGTTCTCGCCGAACGGATCCCCAAACGTGTTCCATGGAGCGGCATTTCCAATGTTGGCATTCGGATGCCAATGATACCCCTCCGTGCCCGGATAGTTGGTCACCGCGATGTTGGATGTCTGGTCCGGCGTCTCGCGGCCATCCGATGGACATCGCAGCGTGGGGACATTGGTCCCGACGACCGCCTGGCCCCAAATCGGCAGGCGGACGTCAACCGTGTTATACAGCGACTGCTGCTCGATGAACGGCAGGATCATCACGTTCCAGGTGTGGTGGTATGGCAGCGTATAGGGTGCCACGCCAGGCCCCCAGATAACCCCCGGAGGAAAGCTGCCGTGCGTGTCGTGATAGTTCTGCAGCGCCAAACCGATTTGCTTAGCATTGTTCGAGCACTGCGAACGTCGAGCCGCCTCGCGGGCGGCTTGAATCGCCGGCAGCAGCAAGGCAACCAAGATGCCGATGATCGCGATGACCACCAGAAGCTCAACTAACGTAAAACCTCGACGAGTCAGAGATCGCATGAGAAGCTCCTGAAATGAATGCCGATGAAGCTTGGAAACTAAGAAACCTGTCGGACAGTTGATGAGGTTTGTCGAAATTCAGCTGTCGCTAGGGATTGGTCCCCTCAGACTTTAGATCAAATGCCAAAGTATCATTGCCTTTGATTTCCGCCGTCAGCGTGCTTTCGCTGTTATACGCCGCCGGGATGTAGCTCTCGAAATTGGGTAAGCCATCCGGTGCGGGCGTTGCGGACTCGCGTGTGGCGTTAATCTCCACGCGCTTCTTACCCGCTGTTACGCGGCACTCGAACTTGCCATTGGTAATCTGGCCGGCGTAAGGTGTGCCCTGCATGTCGGCTGACAAGAACCGGATCTCGCCCTGCTCAACCGGTTGGCCGTCAAGCGTCACCGTGCCCGTCACCGCATACTCGTCCGGTCCGCCGCCACCACAGCCCGCCATGATCGGCGCGGCCATTAGCAACAAAAAAAACAAAGATCGACGCAGAACTTCAACGAACATCTCAAAACCTTCCTCTGAATTGCTGTCGCAAGAATGAATCCGTTGCGGAGACGTTAATAGGTGGTTGATGCCTCTGCCCCGGCGATGGTCCCCAAGGCGTGCCACGTCTGCGTGTCGATGTTATCTGCGACGAATCGTACGCTCGCGTCGGCCAGCACGACTTGCACGCCTCCGGCGTGAAAACTGCGGGCAAGCAGATATTGGGGATCCACACTTGTGAAGCAGGGGGCAAATACCGGATTGCCGGCTTGGCAGACGCGAGTCCAATCCGCGATTGTGCTGTTAGGCGGCAGGAAGGTGGTGAAGATGCTGCTCAAGTGATCGGCTCGATAGTAGCGTCCGCGCCAATCCCGCTGGCCAGCGAGTTCGGGAAGCGTGATGATTTCGGCCCCCATCACCGTGTTGGCAGTGCCATCCATGACCGTGGCCATCCGGATTCGGGAGCGGTAGAAAAACATCCCGTTCATCGCCGTCCCAAGCGCTGCGCCCACGGGAGGCGGATTCGTCGCGCTCACCATTTGGCTGCCATTACACAACAAGTAATTTCCGGAAAAACCATCGTTGTAGTCAGGCGGTGCCCCTGGCGGAGTTCCCTCGCCATGAATCACGCCGGTCTTGGGCGCCGCTGGATCGGAGGGGCACATCAAGCTGGGAACAACCGAATTCATGATATTGCTTGGGAAATGCATCGAGTTCCGCGTCGACATCCACGGAAGCAGTTCCTCGTACAAAGGGGCTTGTTCCATAAACGGCAGTAGCAACGGCATCCAGGACATGGCCCCAGGGAAAGCGTTTGGTGCCCCCATGCTGGAATTCAGCGTGTTGGCGATCACGCCAGGCGGAAAAACGCCATGCGTGTCGTGATAATTGTGCAGGGCAATGCCCAGTTGCTTCATGTTGTTGCCGCACTGCGATCGCCGTGCCGCCTCACGCGCGGCTTGAATCGCCGGCAGCAGCAACGCGACCAAGATTCCGATGATCGCAATCACGACCAACAACTCGACGAGCGTAAAGCCCCGTGGCCGGCGCTCGGCTCTGCGGACCCATACCAATGGCATCGAAATCACCTTCTCCCGAAGAATAGAAAAACGAGTGCTCCCCTCGAAGTAAGGGGAATTAGGGTGGTCGCCGAATCGACCTACCCTTTGTTAACGTATCTTGTTCAAGGCTTGCTGTCAATGCGTGCGAGAAACCACGCGCGCGAGAAATTCCTCCACCGGGCTTGCCCCCCATTCCTCTCTGACGTACCGTGATTGCGCCTCGATCGGAACGTTGAGAAACGCCAGCAGCGATATTCAGGGGATTCGCTGCCCCCGGCTTGCGCGAGCGTGCGTGACGCTCGCCGCGACGCAGGCTGCCACAGGCCCATGATTGATTCGATCCGCCTTTGCTTGCCCCAAGGAGTACCGCGATGATCATCGGATGTTTTGCATTGGTCGAGCCGTTTACGCCCGTGCGGCGGCAGTTTGAATTGATTCGTGAGATGGGGATCGACTATGTCGATCTGACGGACAGTCACGACGGGGCGTCGCTGGGTTCCGAGGCCGGGTTTGTGGCGTCGTTGAGCCTGGACAGCCATCCGGCCAAGATCCGGCGGTTGGTCGAGGAGTTCCAGTTGACCATGACCAGCGTGTGCGCTCACGCGAACCTGCTGGATCCGACGTCCCCCGACCGCTACGGAACGGTCGAGGTGATCAAGGCGATCCGACTGGCCCATCTGCTGGAGGTCAAACAGGTAATCACCACCGAACTGGAGCCGAAGACGGAATTCGGCCGCAATCTGTCCCGCGCGGAGAAACTGTTCTCGATCCGTGAGAAGCTGTACGAGCCGGTGTTGTGGGCCGAAGAGCTGGGCATCGAGTTGCTGCTGGAACCGCACGGCGAACTGACGGACACGGTCGACGGGATGTCCGCGATCTTGGATGCCCTGGGGCACGAAGCGACCGTCGGCGTTAATCTAGACACCGGTAATTCCTGGCTGGGCGGTGGGGATCCCCACGAGTTCGTCAAGGTCTTTGGATCGCGGATCAAGCACGTGCATTGGAAGGACATGCCCGCCGAGTGGGAACCGCAGCGCGGGACACGATTCGGCTGCGGCATGGGCACGATCCCGCTGGGCGACGGCGTGGTCGGGATCGAGCAGATGGTCGCCGAGCTGCAAGCGATCGGCTTCGACGGCCCGACGACGCTCGAGGTCGCCGGCGTGGAAAACGTGAAGACGTCGGTCGAACGCTTGCGGCAGTGGAGTTCCTAGGAGTCTGTCCTGGAGCTTATCGCTGGAGCCTGAGTAGAAACCAGGCACACATCCTAAGCACCGCCGTCATCGTGGACGTCAGGTCGCTATTGCTTCGCAACTGCCGTGTGGTAGAAGACCAGGCCGACGGTCAGGGTCAACGCTACCAAAACGCTTTGCGGCGTCCAGCAGACGAAGATGTACAGCAGGACCTTGTCGAATTCGAGCGGCGGCTTCAACGCGGCGCCGGTCGCCACGGCGGCCAGCATCAGCAACAAGGCCGTGGGGACCAGGACCGCGACACGCTGCTGCCAGTCGAGGCCCACGGGCAGGAACGCGATCAGCACCAGGATCCACGGTCCCAGGGCGTAGATGATGCCCAGCACCGCAGGGTTGCCGGCCAACGCGTAGTGCGCGCCGGCGGCGGCGACGGAGGCCAAGCCGCACAGCGTCAACAGCCCGCGCAGCGAGAACTGGAACGTTCCTCGCTGTGGCGCAATGACCGCTTGCTCGAACCGCTCGACCAGTTCGTTCAGCCGGCGGCGAAACGGCTGGGTGAGCAATCCGCAAACCGCGCCCAGGGCGGCCGCAAACAGGGCGTTGGTCAGCAGGCCCGGCAGGTCGATAAACCGACCTCCGTACATGTTGCCCGTCTCCCATAACGTGCGCGGAAATCCCAGCGCTTCGTAATGCTCAGGCGCCGTCCCCAGCAGATTGCCGCCGCCTTCCGAACGGAAGAAATACGAGACGGCGTTCAACGAGCCGCTGATCAGGATGCCAACCAGAAAGCCGCGGATGAACCAGCGGCTCGGCGTGGTAACAATGGCTGGACTCACCGCGGTTTCAGCCCACCCCCAACCTCGGCAACACCGTGGCGTACAGATGCAAAATCATCGCTGCTACGACGGCCAAACCGGCATAGCGGTGGACGTCCAGCAGCAGTTCCAAGCCGTGGGTGCCGAACAGCGGCAACATGCTCAGCACCATCGTGCCGATGACGACCAGGCCCGCGGTCAAGATCAGCCAAAACATGGTCTTCGCCAGGCAGGAAAAACGTGTGGTTTGCGGACCTTCGTCGCCAGCCGGCCGGGCGGGACACTCGCAGCGGTTGGCTTCACACCAGGTGAGCGCCAGCAGGGGCAGCACGAAGGTAAAGGCGCCGGCGCCGAACATGTGGATGAACAGCCACCAGCCGTCCAGGATGCCGAAGCGAATCACGGCGACCAAGGAGGTGATTCCCAAGACCGCCACGCTGGCCAAGGTTCCCAGGTAGACCAGCCAGGCCCACCAGCCCCAAGGCGATCGCGAGACCACCGCGCGGCGGCGCGCCAGGGCCAGGAGAAGATGCGCCACGACCACGACCAAGACGCCCAACAGGGCAAAGGGCAGGATGCTCACAAATGTCTCACCGGCGCTTCCTGCCGCCCCGATCACCGCTACGTTCCACTGCGCCAACATCGAACTGCTCTCCAGGTTTCGTACGCGATTCGTCTCTGCCAGCTCAACGGCCAGCCCCCATCAGACTTTGCGGCACACGCCCGCCAGTCCTGCCAGCCCACGCATGGCATACCACATCAGGACCAGGCTGACGACGCCCAACGACGTAAATCCGAGCCATTTGAACAACGTGCGGCCCTGGAACGATTGGTTCCAGGCGTCCAGCTTGAACTTGTCAAAGCCCGCCAGTTCGTACATGACATACGTCCGCGGCTGGTCGTCCAGCACGGGACTGATCGCCGTCACCCGTCCTTCAAAGATCGGCGCCTCCGCCTGATGGCAATCAAAGCATCCGCCGACGCCCAGCGACTGGCGGGCCGGCCGCACGTCGTGGCCCAACTTCCAGGCGTAGGGTTCGGCCGCCTCGTGCTCGAAGACATCCAGCTGACCGTCGCCGGACAAGCGATACGCCTTGCCGCCCGCCACGTAGACCGGCTCCGCGCCCTCCTGCTTGATGATCGCCTTCAACTCGCCCAACGCTTTGGCCAGTTTGGCTTGGAACTCTTCCTGAGCTTTCTGGCTGATGCGCTCGTCCAGTTGCGCCTTTTCTTCCTCGGTCAATTCCGCTTCGGCCACCGCCGCCCGCGCCTCGCCCAAGACGGCCAGTTTCTCGTCTTTGGTCAGCTTGACATCCAGCAGCGTATCCTTGAGCGTCTGGCCGCGGCGCACGCGAAGCGTGTTGCGCAACGCGGTTTGGACCTCTTCGGGAGGCAGCGGGTTCAGCTGGCCTTCGTGCAACGCTCCCCAGAACGCGGGCCACGTCATCCGATGCGGATACAACATCCCGCCGTCCCGCTTCAACACCGGCTCGACGATGCCGGGGACCAGATTCTCTGAATGATCGTGCGATGGCAGGCCCAAGCCATGCGCCATCGCGGTCAGGACCGCTGACGCCTGGTCTGAAACGCTTGGCCCCGAATGACAGGCCGTGCAGGACAGCTTGTCAAAATGCACCGGAGGAAGCCCCGCGTGCTTCGGCAGGGGAGCCCCCAGCCGACCGGCGTCCTCGCCCTCCATGTGACAGCCGCGGCAGGACAACGCCGCCACCGATTGACCGGTCGGATGCGCCTCGCCCTCGAAACCGCGCACCGTGTGATGCTCGATGTCGTTGCGATGACAGTCGGCGCACGTCAAACCGGCTTTCAGATGCACGTCCTCGTCACAATTCCACTCGGGGACCGCGTCCTGTCCCACCGGCTTGTGCGTGTGGCAGTAATAGCAGGCGTTGTCATGGGGGCGGCGGACCACGTCGAAGAACACTTTCTTCTCGGCGTTCACACGGCCCGTCATATAGGTCGTCGTCGGCAGCTTGTGCCGCGCGTTCTCTTCGACCTTGGCCGGGTCGAAATCATCGGGCAAGCCGGACACTTTGCCGTTGACAAAGCCCAGTCCCGCAGCGACCGTCGGAGCCCAAGCGAAATTCTGGTCCTCGATCTGCTTTGACCACAATTCCATGCTGTACTGGTGGTCGTTGCTGTGGCAGATCATACAGTCGATATCGAGTTTCCCGGACAGCTTCCAGCGCCCCGGATCGGCCGCCGCCGAGTCGGTTGCCGCTTGCTTGCTCTCGCCCTCGGCCGCGGCTTCTGCGGACGGCGCGGGCTTGACAGCCTGGTCGGCCGCCGGCGCCGACGGGGTGCCCGGTCCGCCGCCGGGCAGATGGCGTCCGAATTTCAGGACGAAATCCCAGTTCGAGATCCCTACCTCGCGCGGATCGTAGGTTCCCGGCCAACGGCGATACGACAGCGGAAGCTGCGTGCCCGTGCGGGTGTCCGTCCAGATCCAAGGCTCGCCGGGCCGACCGGGCGAGGCCGAGTCCAGGATCGCATTGAAGTGATGCCCGCGGGTCATGGCTTCGTAATCGTGACAGCGGCCGCAAGTTCGGCTCGGCGAATACGGACTCGCTTTCGGGTCCGTCGGATCGATCCGACGCTGGTTGGCGTCGTACAGATCGATCCAATGCACGTACTGACTGCGGCTGCCCGTGTGAGCAAACCGCGATTCCGCCGCCGACAAAACCGCACCTGGACATGCCAGCCAAAGCAGCAATGATGCGCCTCTCGCGTACCGGGACATGGACTCCTCCGAAGTCTAAAAAACACGCCGATGATCGCCCGCCGCCAGCGGTCAAGGCAAAACCGCGCGAGGCTACAGACCGACATCTCGGACGCTGTAGCATTCGGAGATTGGTCTCGATATCAGGTGCCAATTGCCGAATTGTCCCGCGCCCTCGCTGCTGGCAAGCTGGTTTGTTGATTGGAGCCCAGTTTAAGACATGTCCAGACGTTTGTCGCCGGGTGATTCGCGAAATTTGTGTTTTTTCCCGGGCAACGGATTCCTGAACGCTTAACGCCGGGAAGCCAGGAACAGCCGCAGGATGTACCAGAACAGGAGGGCCACCGAGGCGAATAGGGCCAACGCCGCGGCGACGTGCTGGCCGATGCGATAATGGTGCAGCACGTTGGACGTGTCGTACAGGATGTAACCGCAGGCCAAAGCGATCATGGCATAGGTGAAAATCGGCCCCAGGGAGAAACCGAACAGGATCGCTACGGCAATCAGCCCCAGCGCCGCAAATCCGCCGAACATCAGGATCGTGCGGAGGAAGGAAAAGTCCTTGCGCGTAACGAACACCACGGTCGTCAGGACGCCGAGCAGGATCAGCGTCGTGGCGCCCGCCAGGGGAATGATCTGGGCATCGACGCGCTGAGCGATGAACAGCATGGGCACGAAAATGACCGCTTCGGCCGCCACAAACAGTCCCAGACCCAAGTATTGGGTCAGGGGAGATACCGCCGAACGTGCCCAGCTGTCGGCGATCCAGCTGACCGCCATGAACAAGCCCAGCACCACCAGCCAGCCGTACTGGGTTCCGATCATCATCCCGACCAGGTTTTCAATTCCCGGCAGATTCAATAGAATCGCCTCCAAGCCGATGAAGACCGCGATGGCTCCGGCCAAATGGGCGTAGGTCTTGGCGATGAATCCGGCCCGTTCGTCGGCAGCCGCTTGGGCGGCAAAGGTGTATCCGGGGGCAGCGTAAGGATTGTCGGCATAGCTCATGACGGTGCTCCGTGAAGGCATGGATCTGAAATCGGCAACCGCAAATAGTATACGCGATGGGGCGCCATGGAGCATCCCGTGAAAAGGCCGGGCGTGAAGAATAGGCCGTGGATGACTTCTCCGGCGGGATGAATTAGATTATTACCGATGTGTAACGAATTCAATCAAATGCGTTCGTGGTTCGAGTTCGCCTGCAGTCAGCGGCCGCTCAACCATTATCAACTGCTCGGGCTCGAACCGTTCGAGTCGCGGCCGGAAGTTATCGAAGCGGCCGCGACGCGGATTACACAGTTCTTGCAGGATTTGGCCGATGAACCGGACCTCGCGCAAGCGGAACCGTTGCGGCAGGACGTGGCTGCCGCCCAGTTGTGTCTGCTGGGGCCCGCCAAGAAGGCCGCTTACGACGCTCAGCTGCGTGCCGATCAGGACGGCGGCGATGAACCGCAAATCGGGACTGGCGAGCGGGCTGACGTGCCGGAGGCCGCGCCGCGGATCAAGATCGAAGCCACACCGGCCCGGTCGCGCGGCAAAGCGAGGCAAGCAGGCCGTCGACGCGATTCCGAAGTTTTTGTGCCGCCCCCGGATTTCGCAGCCAGCGACTCGTCGGACCAGGCTGCCCCCGCGCCAGCACCGCCGGCGTCCGAAGTCGTTGTGCCGGTCGTCGGAAGCAAGCGTTCGGCGGCCAAGCAGCCGACACCGCGGCGCACCTCGATGGCGAGTCGCCGTAAGACGTCGGCCCTGAGTTGGTGGATTACCGTCGGCGTCTGTGGTATCTCGGCTGCGGCGGTCGTAGCCCTGTTGGTCTACCTGCTCGGCCGGCCACCCGCAGACGTTCGCTCGTCTGCCCTCCAAGCGAAATCGGATTTCGCCACGCCGGATTGGGAAGAACCCGCGGAACCGACCGAGCCCCCAACGAGTCCGCAACGGAAACGGCCGACCACGAACCGAAGCGGTGTGCGGGGATACAGCGAACAGGAGGCAACGCAACGGCGTCAAGGAATCGACAGCTTTGCCGCCATGGCACGCACCGAAGAGGAGCGACTCCATCGCGGCGAACCGATCGGACTGCCTGTGGCTGCGGAACCGGCTCACATTGCGCCCCCCGCACCAGCTCCGCTGGCCATTACCGAGGGCCTGCTCGCCCATTGGTCGTTCGAGGACAAGAATCCGGAACAAGCCGCGGACGACTCGCCTGGCGGAAGCCAGGCGAAACTGGACGGCAAGCCGGTTTCGATCGGTGACGGTGCGCTCGGCGCCGCCCTGCGTTTCGACGGCCGAGACGACTGTCTCCATGTGCCGGACGGGCTGCTGCGGGGAAACGCGGGAACGATCGCGTTCTGGTTCCGACTCCATGCCGCCAGCGGGACGAAATCCCTCGTCAATTCATCGAGCAACTCGGCCCGTTTGCAGCTGCTGGTCCGGGAGGGCCGACTCGCCGGTGGTTATGGCCCCGCAGCAGACCGCGAACCGATCCGGACCGAGGCAACATTGAGGACAAGAACGTGGCACCACGTCGCCTTGACGTGGAAGTCCGGCGGCGACATGCTGCTGTATCTCGACGGCCGGCCGGCAGGACACCAGGCAGCAGGTCAGCTGCCCGACCCCGACGGCATCCTGATCGGCAAAGACGCCCTCAGCGGTCAACACTCCGCCTTCGACGCCGACGAAATCCGCCTGTTCGCCCGCCCCCTCTCGGCCGCCGAAGTCGCCGCGCTCGTCCAGCAGGCCATCCGCTGACGCACGTTTTTTTCTCCAATCGTCGCTTGACCCATGCGGCACGGGGCGGTACATTTATGATATTGATTCTCAGTAGCAATGTTTACTCCCCCGGCCTGCGGGCTGTCGATTTCGTTATGCCGTAAGCTTCCAGCTTGCGAAATGGGCAACGGAAGCAAAATAGCAAATTGAACATGGGCAGCGTCGGCCAGCTGGAAGCTTGCCCCACGTGCCGTCACGGATTCAATCAACAGCCCGCCTGTCCTCGAGAAAGGAACCCCCAATGTCTGCTCCCCTTCGCCGTCCTGCCGCCTTTACGCTCGTCGAACTGTTGGTCGTCATCGCCATCATTGGCATTCTGGTGGGCTTGCTGTTGCCGGCCGTTCAGGCGGCGCGCGAAGCCGCACGGCGCACGCAGTGCATGAACAACGTCAAGCAGATCGGCGTGGCGCTGCACAACTATGAATCGACGTACCGCGTGTTTCCGCCCAGCGTGACGTTGCCCGCCTCGCGAATCGGCAACAGTTGGTCTGTCCAAGCGCGAATCCTGCCGTTTCTGGAACAAGCCGCTTTGGAGGAGGAGATCGACTTTACGATGAGCTATGACGCCTTTCCGAACGTCAAGACTGTTCGCGTTCCGACGTACTTGTGTCCGTCCGAGATCCACGACCGCGTTCGCACCGATGCCGGCGGCGCACCGATCCACTATCCGCTCAACTACGGCGTCAACATGGGCATCTGGTTCGTTTACGACGCGAATGCCAATCGGGGCGGCGAGGGAGCTTTCGCGCCCAACGGATTCCGCAGGATGGCGGATTTCCTGGACGGCGCCAGCAACACGCTGGCGGTTGCCGAGGTGAAGGCTTATACGCCCTATTTCCGCGATTCGGCCTCTGTCCCGGCGACGACGCCGGCCGACGTGTCGAATCTATGCGGCGTGGGCAATTTCCTCGTGAATTCCGGGCACACGGAGTGGGTGGACGGGCGAACGCACCAGGCAGGGTTCACTGCCGTGTTCGCGCCCAACCAGCCGGTGATTTGCGCTCAGAGCGGCCAGGCGTATGACGTGGACTGGACAAGCTATCGCGAAGGCATCGCGCCGGGGCCGCCAGCAGGGAATCCGACGTATGCCGCCGTGACGTCCCGCAGCTACCACCCCGGCATCGTCAACGTCCTGCTAATGGACGGCTCGACTCGCGCCGCCGGCAACGATATCGACTTGGCCACGTGGCGAGCCATAACGACGCGCGCCGGAGGTGAGACGCAGACCCTGCCTGGCCGCTAGCCGTCGCGGAACGGCTGCCGATGTGGCGAGCAAAGCGGCGCCCGGCACGAGGAAAGCGGCGGAGCAAAGCGGCGGCTTGTGGACACAGGCGGCAGGGGGCGCTAGAATGAGCCGAAATCAGCTCGGCGAATGCGAGCGTCTCCTGTACGTCTGAGCCTTGTGGAATCACACCTCCCGTTAGGATCCACCCATGAAAGCCACTGCCATCCACGTTCGTCTTGTCGGCATCCTCTTTTTTCTTTTCCTTCCGCTGGCCGTTTCCGCCCGGGCAGAAACCGTCGCCCGTTGCGGCGCGGGCTGGCTGGAACGGATCGATGGCTATCCGGTGTTGCACCTGAAAGGCACTCCCTACGAAATGGGTTACCAGCATGGTGTCTTGTTCAAGGACCACGTGCTGGAGAATGCCCGCTACTTGCTCGATGTCAAAGGCGAACAGGGGACACTGGAATGGGGGCCGGTGCGAGTCAAGCCGCGTGCGCTGCTGCAGACGATTATCGAGACACAGAAACGCTTCGTGCCCCAACGGTACCTGGACGAGATCCGCGGCTTGGCGGACGGCTCCGGCCTGTCGGAGGAAAACGCGCGGCTGGCGAATTTCATTCCGGAACTGTTCCACTGCAGCGGGTTCGCCCTCATGAACTCGGCCACCCAAGACGGCACCTTGTACCATGGTCGCGTGCTGGATTATGGGATCGACTGGCGGTTGCAGGAACATGCGGTCATTATCGTCGCCGAGCCTGCGGGGGGGATTCCGTTTGTCAACGTGACCTACGCCGGTTTCGTGGGCTCGGTCACCGGCATGAACGCCCGCCACGTTTCGATCGGCGAGATGGGCGGAGGCGGCATTGGGCACTGGGAAGGCGTGCCGATGGCCTGGCTGATCCGCGAAGCGCTCGAGCGCGCCCAGACCTTGGACGACGCGATTCGCATCTTTCGCGACAGCCCCCGCACGTGCCAGTACTTCTACGTCATCGCCGACGCCAAGACGAACCGCGCCGTGGGCATGGAAGCTTCCTGGAACGCCTTCTTCACCGTGGAACCCGGCGAGCATCACCCGCTGTTGCCCAAACCCGTCAAGGACACCGTGCTGTTGTCGGCGGGCGACCGTTACGACGAATTGGCCCGCCGCGCGGCGGCGGGCTACGGCACGTTTACGGCCGAAACGGCCCTTCGCCTGATGGATCGGCCGGTGGCGATGAAATCGAACCTGCACAACGTGTTGTTCGAACCCGCCAGCACGCGATTCTGGGTCGCTAACGCCGGCGTGGACCTGCAGCCCGCGGCCGAACGCCCGTACCAGATGTTTCAGTTGACCGAATTGTTGAACCGCCAACCCGACCCCGCCGCGGTGCAATTGCCGCTGAGCCAGGCGGCGCGCTAAAGTGCAGACTCTGCCGGCAACCAGGAAGTCCAGCCATGAGAAGAACGGTTTTCACGCTGCTTTGCAGCCTGTTTTTGACAGCCTCCATCCATGCCGACCAGGGGGGCCGTGCCGACCAGGGGGGCCACGCCACGTTCGATGTCGTCAAGCCTCGGGTGCCCGACAACCTCGGCCGCGTGACGCTCAACCAGCAGGAACTGGGCGGCGAAATCGATCGCCGCATCCAGAACCTGATTCATCAAAACTACATGGTGATCGATCTGGACGAAAACTGGCTCCAGCACTTTCGCCACCGCACGGACCGCGGCGACCGGCAGTACGTCTATTACGGCATCGGCAAAGTATTCGACGCCGGCAGCCTCTTTGCCGCCTACACGGGCGACCCGAACGTGGCCGCACGCACGCAGTATATTATCGACGAGTTGGTGAAGTCGCGCGACGCCAACGGGTACCTCGGCTTCTGGAACGTCGAGCCGGAAAATCGGCAAGACCACATCAACTGGATTCTCCACGAGCAGGAATACATCAACCTGGCGTTCGTGCGGAATTACCGCTGCACGGGCAATCCCCCATCGCTGACCCACGCGAGAATCATGGGGGACTACATCCTCAAGACGTTTCCCACGCCGCAGAATCCGTGCTACGACGCGGGCGAAATCTGCACGGCGGGCCTGCCGGAAGGGATGCTGGAACTGTACCGCGTGACGGGCGACAAGCGTTACTTGGACTTCGCCGCCGACGTACCGCACGGAAACAACCGTGGCGAGATCAAACTTGCGTCGCTGCGAACGTGGGAGCAGGATTTCAGCCGCCGCCCCTGCCACGTGTATGTCATGCTTGCACGCTGCTATGCCCAGACCGAATTGTACCGCCTCACCGGGGAGGAAGACCTGCTGAGCATGAGCCAATTCATGCGAAACGAGTTGCTCAAGAAGGGCGCGGGCGGCATGCTGGTCACCGGCTCGTGCTCCGAGGGCGAACATTTCACCTACGACCAGAACGGACGCGGTGCCATCGGCGAATCGTGCGTCACCGCCTACGTTCTGCGCTGGATGGACAGCCTGATGCGGCTGGAAGGCGACATGCGATACGGCGATTTGTTGGAACGGACCATCTACAACGCCCTGCTGGCGGCCAACTCGCCCGACGGGCGCTGGATCCGCTACTTCACCCCGTTCACCGGCGACCGCCAGTACGACACCCGCGACTTTTTCTGCTGCTGCGGGAATTATCGCCGGGCGGTCGCGGAGTTGCCGCAGAAGGTGTATTACCGCACGCCGGAGGGTGGAATCGCCTTGAATCTATTCACCAGCTCGAAAAAAGCCTTCGACGTGAAAGGGCAGACCGTCACGATTCTGCAGGAAACCGCGTACCCGACCGACGGCGATGTGAAACTGACGTTCTCGACCGACAACCCGGTGGCGTTCGCATTTCAGTTCCGCACGCCGCGATGGTGCGAAGAAATCTCGCTGCGCGTGAACGACGAAGTCCCGGTGACGATTGACCCGTTGCGGCAGAAGCTTGGGTGTTGCGTGCTGAATCGGACATGGAAGGACGGCGATGTGGTGAACATCTCGATGCCGATGGCGTGGCGATTCCTGCGAGGTCGGGCAGTCCAGGACGGCCGAGTGGTGCTGTTGCGTGGCCCGATTGTATATTGTATCGGCAAAGACCAGAACGCCGAACTGTTCGTGAAGTGCCCCGAACCGCGAAATCTTGTCATCGACCCTGCTTCCCTCGCTGAACCGGTAAAGGATGCTTCGATTCGTCCGAACGGTTTGAAAGCCGTCGCCAAAGCGTGGCTGAATCGGGACGGCACCGGCGAAAGAGTCGATGTCACCCTGACCGAGTTCATCGACCCCAGCGGCCAGGACGTATATTTCTGCGTGCCGAACCTGGCGGATACGTCGCCGCTGCGGTTGACGGACGACGAAATCGTGTCGTGGCCGAACGAGTTTATCAACGCCCACGTGCTGAAGGCGTTTTACGGGCCGAAGGCGACGGGCGACCTCGAAGCGATGTTCGAAATCCGAGGAGATGTCGTGGCGGATTTGGCGGCGGACTACGTGAACCCGGGCGGTGAAACCGGTGTGAAGGCGGAGTTCCCCGACGCCACGGGCGGACGTTGGGCGTTTTACAACTGCCGGAACCGCGGGCTGTTGTCCACCGCTGCGGCCGGCGAGGTGAAGCCGTTGAACTCGCAATTCAAGGCGTTCGGCTCGCCGCGGGGGTACGCCTACGGGCTGGAAAACCAGGGCGATGAACTCGGCTTCGTGTCGGACTATGCCCCCAGCGACCGGCAGGAGGACGCCTGGCGAAATCACTACACCGAAAAGATGTTCGACCAGGTGCTTTCCGCCGCCGAGCGGAACGGTTTCCTGTACACGCACCCGATTTCCGACACGGCATGCTACAACGTTTTCCGTTGGACGCCCTCGACCGACGTGCAGAAGAGGGACATCACGCTGAGCGGCACGCTGTTCTCGAATCTGGGCAACGGCGTCGAACTCCGCGTCATCCGCTGGAACGACGACACACGGCATGATGTCCTCGGCGCATTCAACACCAAAGACCTCGCCGTCGGCAAATGCGGCACCGCCGAGTTCGTCCTGCGACTGCCGCCCGGCGAGGTTGGTACGCACCTTGACGTCGTCCTGCACAACGCCGGTGCTCATGTTTGCGACGCGACCGCCTTGAGAATCCGAGCGTACACCAACGTACAGCGGACCGCCAACCAAACCGACGTGACGGAAAAGCTGCAGGCGAAATTTCGCAACCGGCTCGTCACGCCGCTTGGCCCCTACGCCGAACTGTTCGGCGACGTAACGCCCGGTGTCGAGAAGACGCTGAAAGTCAAACTCCACCACTGGCGGGACGGCCTGGTGAAGTACCTCGAATTCCCGCAGGACTCGGCCCTCGATCTGACCGGAAGATAGTGGACGCGTGCGGCAAACCACGGTCGATTTGGAGGGACATGGGGGGGCTTCGTGCAGGGAGCCTGTCGGGGGCTGACGCCCGGTTCTCGCCCCGCCTGGTGGATTGTAGACTGTATCGAGCACGTGCGTACGACAACCGAGTCCGAGGATCGCCCGTGAACGCAAAGGATGTCAACCAGCCGGAACGAAACGGCGCCGGGAAAGACGCCTCCGCCAGGCGAGGCGCCGCGCCGTCAGGGCCAGTTCGCTGGCTGCTCGCCGCCCTGACGCTGGCAGCCGTTGCGGCAGGCGGATGGTGGCTCGCTCGGACGCAGAGCGAAACGATGGAAACCAACAACCAGCCGCACCATTCGGAGACCTCGTTGGCGGGCACAGGATCACCGCCGGAGGCGGCGGTCCCCCCAGCGACGGGCTCGGCACAAGAACCGCCGGTTCCTTCCTCGCCGCAGACCGCCATCCCCGGCCCTGGCGACGGCTCGCGTGCCGCGCCAGCTCCCCAGCCCACCCTCCCGTCCGACGCGGACGCCGCGATGGCCGAGACATTGCGGATCACGCAGCAACTGGTCGCTGATTTTCCGCGGAATCCGGATGCCCTCGAGGTCGCCGCTCGGGCGCAGTTCGTCTTGGGAAGCGCCAGCCGGGCGGAGGAAATCTGGCAAGATATCCTGGCTCTGAATCCTCGGTATGCCTATGCCCACGCGGGTTTGGGAACGGTGGCCGCGCGCAAGGGCGAGCATCGCCAGGCGGTGGGCCATTTTCGCCGCGCCCTGGAGATCGATCCCACTGCGACTCAAGCCCGACTGGACCTGGCCCTGGCCCTGTTCGACCTTGGGGAGACGAAAGAAGCCACGCGCGCGCTGCAGGACCAGCTGCGGCAAGGCCCCTCGGGCGATGCCCACATGCTGTTGGGGCTGATCGCCTGGCAGGAGGGCGATGCCGCCGAGGCGCGCAAGCAGTACGCCGCCGCTGTCCACAATCTGCCTCAGCACGCGGCCGCGCACCTGGGCCTGGCCAACGCCTACACCCGCCTGGGCCAAACGGAACGGGCGCGCGAAGCCATGGCCGAGTTCCAAAAGCTCCGGGCCGACGAACATCGGGGGCGGCAAACCGATCTGCGGGGCTACGACGATACGGCAGCCCAGGGCGGAGAACTTGGCAAAGTCTGCATGAACGCAAGTCGGATCTATCACGTCCAGAAGCGAACCACCGAAGCGGAACGATTGTGGCGGTTGGCGGCTGCCGTAGACGCGGCCAACGTCGATTCGCGGCAAGCCTTGGCTTGGATGCATCGCCAAAGAGGCCAACTTGCGGAAGCGATCCGTCTGCTGACGGAGTTGGCGGCGATCGAACCGGCCAATTCGAGCTATCCCCTCGAGATCGGCCGGCTGCACGTCGAGTTGGGCCAGCGATCGGCCGCCGAAAACGCGCTGCTGGAAGCGTGTCGCCGCGACCCTCGTCTGGCCGCCGGACATGCGGCGCTGGCGAGGCTCTATCTGGAAGATCCCGCCCGGAAAACCGCGGCGTTGGTTCAGGCCCGCGCGGCGGTGGATTTGCAGCCGACGGGGGCGCATTATGCCCTTCTGGGCGAAGCCTCTCGGGGGAACGGCGACAGGCAAGCCGCCCGAGAAGCCTTCCAGCGGGCCTCGGAACTGGCCCCCGAGAACTCACCCGACCGCCGGCGTTACGAGCGTCTTTCCCAGGAGAATTGACATGACGTCGCTCGCCCCGATCTGGCTTGCCTGTCTCCTCGCTGCCGCCGAGTCCGGCGCGGGGGCAGCGCCGGCCCCCAGCGGCATCCGATTCCGCGACGTGACGGCCCAGACGGGCATCGCCTTTCGCCACACCGACGGGAGCAGCGGACGCCGTTATATCGTCGAGTACGTCAGTGCCGGCCTGGCCACGTTCGACTATGACGGCGATGGTCTGACGGATATCTACTTTGTGAATGGGGCCCCCTTGCCCGGCACCGTCTCGGAAACGGTGCCGGGCAACGCCCTGTATCGGAACCTGGGCGAATTTCGTTTTCTCGACGTCACCGACGCGGCCGGAGTGGGGGATATCCGCTTCGGTTTGGGGGCCACGGTGGCGGATTATGACAACGACGGATTCCCGGACTTGTACGTCAGCAACTTCGGCCCCAACGTCCTTTACCGCAACAACGGCGACGGGACCTTTTCCGACGTCACGAACCAGGCAGGCGTGGGCCGCGGGGACAAGGTCGGTGCGGGCGTCGCCTTTCTCGACGCCAACGGCGATGGTTGTCTCGACTTGTTCGTTTCCAATTACGTGGTCTTCTCGTTTGACAGGGCCGTGACCCGCAGGCTCAAAGGAGTTCCCTCCTATGCCAGCCCGCTCGACTACACCCCGGATCGGAATGATTTCTTCCGCAACCAAGGCGATGGCACCTTCCGGGATGCCGGACGCGAATCGGGCATCGCCGCGCACGCGGGAACCGGGATGGGGATGGTCTGCGCAGACGTCAATGGGGACGGCCACACCGACATTGTGGTCGCCAATGATGTCATGCCCAACTTTTTCTTCAAGAATGATGGCCGGGGGAACTTTCAAGAAGCAGGGTTGCTGGCGGGCCTGGCCTACGACGCGGCCGGTTCGCCCCACGGCAGCATGGGAGTCGACGCGGGCGATTTCGACAACGACGGGCTTCTGGATTTCGTGGTCACGTCCTATCAGCGCGAGTTCACGACGTTATATCGGAACCTGGGTGGCGAGGTGTTCGCCGACGTGACGCGACAGACCGGCGCGGGCGAAGGCAGCTTCGCCACCGTCAAATGGGGCTGCAGTCTGGTGGACTTTGACAACGACGGACACCGCGACCTGTTCGTCGCGTGCAGCCATATCGACGATAACGTGGAATTGCGGGATGATACCACGAGCTACCTCTCCCGTTGCGTGGTTCTGCGGAATACGGGCAACCGCAGGTTCGTCAACGTCACCGACCAGGCCGGGGATGGCTTGAGCCCAAGACGCAGCCATCGCGGAGCGGCTTTCGACGATCTCGACAACGACGGCCGAATCGACGTCGTGCTGCTGAACTCGCGCAGTACGCCCACGATTCTACGGAACGAATCCGCCACCGGAAAACACTGGCTGCAATTGCAGGTCCGCGGCAGGCAAGCGAACCGCGACAGCGTCGGGGCTCGCGTCAAGCTCGTGGCGGGCAACCTGGTACTCGTCGACGAGATCCACAGCGGCCGAGGCTATCAGAGTCACTACGGCTCTTGCCTGCACTTTGGGCTTGGCCCGCACCAGCACGTCGATCGACTCGAGATTACCTGGGTCGGCGGCAGCACCGACGTGCTTCACGATCTGGCCGTGGATCAACGCCTGCTGGTCCTGGAGGGCGCCGGCGCAATCCCCCTTGCAGAACCTCTGGGCGCGCACGGGCAACGGCGTTGAAATGACGTTCTCGATCAGCCGACACAAGGCCCTTCGTCGCGAAAACACGTCAGAGGGCCCCAATTCACACCCCCTCGGTCTTTTCCGGGCCAGCGTCTAGTGCGTTGTCCACGCTAAATCCGCGGGTTGT
>Ga0351933_1068_pt1 | contig 38071 bp, 38 predicted proteins | sample TotcelHT113001L9_FD_206841 | JGI IMG/M metagenome (GOLD analysis project Ga0351933, IMG submission 206841) | Enriched cells from coal bed in the Powder River Basin, Montana, United States - Total cells T11 rep2 HSBNCT.T11.300.1.L9 ... | reverse complement strand
GGTCCTCAAGGCGCTTTATGTAGCTTTCGTACATTTCGCGCCTGGCGCCTGGCCTGGCGCCTGAAAGGCTGTCTGCGGCCTGCACGAGAACAGCCAGCACAGAAGAGGGCGGAATGTCCTCATGGTGGGCTGAAATGGCGTGAACAACCTTGGGCGATTCGCCGAATTTTTTGGCGAGCCGGGCGCCTATCATGGCGTGGGGGCCTTCAACCTCGTGGTCAACAGCCTTGCCCAGGTCGTGGAGCAGGCCTGCCCGGCGGGCCTGTTTCACATTAAGGTTAAGCTCTGACGCCATTATGCCGCACAGAAAGCCCACCTCAATTGAGTGCTCCAGCATGTTCTGTGCATAGCTTGTGCGATATTTGAGCCGACCAAGGAAATTGACAAGCTCCGGATGGATGCCGTGCACCCCAAGGTCGAAGATGGCCTGCTCTCCGGCCTCCCGGATGGTCTGCTCCACCTCGGCTTCCACCTTTTTGACAATTTCCTCGATGCGGGCCGGGTGGATGCGCCCGTCTGAAATAAGCCTTATGAGAGACAGCCTGGCCACCTCGCGGCGCACGGGGTTGAAACCCGAAAGGATAACCGCTTCGGGCGTGTCGTCCACAATGAGATCAATGCCGGTGGCTGCCTCAAGCGCCCGGATGTTTCTGCCCTCCCGGCCTATGATGCGGCCTTTCATTTCCTCGGAGGGAAGCTCCACAACGCTTACCGTGCGCTCTGCCACAAAATCGCCTGCGTAGCGCTGTATGGCGGTGGCTATTATTTTCTTGGCCTTTTTGTCCGCCTGCTCGCGGCTTTCCGTTTCAATGCGCTTCACAAGCTTTGCGCCCTCGTGCCGGGCCTCGGCCTCCATGCTTTTTAACAGAAAGTCCTTGGCCTGCTCGGTGCTCATGCCACTTATGCGCTCCAGTTCAGCCTGGGCCTGCTCCTTTAACTGGCCTATCTTGGCCTCATCTGCCAGCAGGTTTGCCTCTCTGGACTCGACATTTTTTTCCTGGGCAATGACCTCCCTTTCCCGCTGGTCAACGGACTCGGTCTTGCGATCCAAAAGCTCTTCCCTTTGCAAGAGCCTCTTTTCAATGCCTTTCTGCTCCTCACGAACCTCTTTGGTTTTGGCCTCGAAATCGGCCATCATTTTAAAATGAGTATCTTTGGCCTCAACCTTGGCCTCACGGAGAATGTGCTGGGCGTCTTTTTGGGCTTTTTCCAGTATCTCCCTGGCTGCGATTTCGGCCTTTTGGGCCTGGTCTGTGGCGATTTTGGATTTTATGGCATAGGCTGCGCCAAAACCCACTGCCAGGCCGACGATCAGAGAAATTATTATTTCCAACATGCCTTGATATCCTCCCAAAACGCAGTTTTTAACTGCGTCCCCCTATATGGTTAACGACCCTTTGCAGGAAACCGGAACTCTTGCGTACAAGCGTGTGCCGGTTGCCCCTGGGCGGTTATGCCGCAAAAGCGGCGCTTCATTGGCTTGGTACTGACTTTGCAGACAGGCTATGGGGAGAGGCTTTTTGTTGGGATGGTATGCCGAAAAGCACAGGAAAGGGATCTGCAAGATAAAATCAAGACGCAGAAGCCCCCGCAAACTGCCGTGTGGACGCGTGCCTTGAACCTGTTTGAACAGGTGGGTGCTGTTGGGCTCTTTTTGGGGGTCTGCCAAGCAAAGTGGCGACCAACGCACCAAGAGCCGGAAATAGCTCCCTTTTTGGATAATGTTGGATCAAGGTCATCTTGCCTATCACGCACACCGCAGGGGCTTATGCGGCTTTTTCCTGGCACTTTCCGAAGCCCGAAACCGGCCCAGAAGGCCTGGCTTGTCTCCGGATTTCATGTCTTTTCCGATTCCATTCCTGCGGACACAACTTCCTCGCTCTGGTCAAGCAGCTTCTGGCTACGCTGCCTGACGGTCCGCAACAACCTGTCATGATCTTCTTTAAGCTTCAGATATTCATTGGCAATGCTCATGGCTGCCAAAGCCATCACTGCAACATCCTTCCCCCCCCCGGAGGCATTCAGGCCCTTCTTGGCCTTTTCAACCATTGCGCAAACAAATTCTCCCACCTTTGCGGCCTGTTTTTCATCCGCCTGTGTTTCAAAGGTGTATGTCTTTCCGAAAACTTCAATGTGGATGCGTCTGTTTGTCTGCACCGGCTGTCACTTTCAGAGGTCCTGCAAGGAGCCGGCTGTCAGAAACCCTCTTCCGGAGGGCTTTCAAGCCTTGAAAGCAGGCTTTCAACCTTGGAGCGCACCTGGGAGCGCTCCTGCTCCAGACGGGCTTGGACCTCATCCTTTTGGGTAAGCAGTGCTTCCAGCTCGCCTACGCGATTTAAAAGCGCGGATTTTTCCGCCTTTAACGATTCGCAAACCCGCACAAGCTGGTCAATCCGGGCCTCAAGCCTGTCAAAGTCCTGTAATATGCTCGCGTCGTCCAATCTGCCTCCTTGCGCACACTTAAACTATATCGAGCGCCGGAAAGGAAAGTCAAGATGTTTTTGCCGGAGATTAATCTCTGAAATAACAAGAAATTCCTATGATTAAAAGCTCCTTGCAACCGCAGAGGGCGGACCAGTTGGTCCGCCCTCTGCTCGAAAACAAGGCGCGGAGAAGCCTGCTTTTTGCCCTGGCTTCTCCGGTAAAATCATGGGAAATGCCTACTGCATTGAGACATTCCTTCTGGTTTCCGCCAGGCTGATTCGAGTCTGGGCTCGTGCAAGGGCTGCTTTGGCCCGCTCAAAGTCCATATCAGGCGTTGAGGCGGCTTTATCTTCAGAATGCTCAAGCCTCTTCTTTGCGCGTTCCAAGGCAGCTTTGGCCCGGTTGATGTCAATGTCGCAACGGCGCTCTGCGCTCTGGGCCAGAACCGTAACCTTGTCTGGCAGGGCTTCGGCAAATCCGCCGTTTACAAAAACGCAACGCTCCGTGCCTGCCGTGTCCCGGTAACGCAGGGTCCCCAGGGTCAGGGCGGTGAGAAAGGGCGTATGCCCCGGTAAAACACCGAATTCGCCTTCAGCACCGGGCGCCATGACAATGGTTGCCTCTTCGCTGACCACAAGCTTTTCGGGTGTCACCACTTCCAGTTGAATAGTGCCAGCCATGCTATCCTCTTTTATCTGGAACGCATCCTGTCGGATTTCTGCACAGGGCCTAACCGGGCATACCCGGCTTCCAGCAAGCTCCCCGTCTGTATCCGGCAACAGAAGGCGTTACCAGCAATGCGCCAAAAACGGGCGCAGGGTTTTATCCTTATGCTGCCTGGCTCATTTTACGAGCTTTTTCAATGGCTTCCTCGATGCCGCCCACCATGTAGAATGCGCGCTCGGGCAGGTCATCATACTTGCCCTCCACAATTTCCTTGAAACCGCGGATGGTGTCCTCAAGCTTCACATAGGCGCCATGCAGACCGGTGAAGTTTTCGGCAACATGGAAGGGCTGGGACAAAAAGCGCTGGATTTTACGCGCCCTCGACACAGTAACCTTGTCCTCGTCTGAAAGCTCCTCAATACCCAGAATGGCGATGATGTCCTGGAGTTCCTTGTACTTCTGGAGAATCTGCTGAACATTACGGGCAACATTGTAATGCTCTTCACCCAGGTAGCCGGGGTCCAGAATGCGCGAAGACGAGTCCAGGGGATCCACTGCCGGGTAGATGCCAAGCTCAACGATCTGGCGGCTCAAAACCACTGTGCCGTCCAAGTGTGCGAATGTGGTGGCCGGAGCAGGGTCGGTAAGGTCGTCAGCAGGCACATAAACGCACTGGACTGCCGTGATGGAGCCTTTGTCCGTGGAGGTGATGCGCTCCTGAAGTTCGCCAAGGTCAACAGCCAGGGTGGGCTGATAACCGACTGCGGAGGGCATGCGGCCCAGAAGGGCGGAAACCTCGGAGCCCGCCTGGGTGAAACGGAAGATGTTGTCAATGAAGATGAGAACATCCTGGCCTTCCTCATCACGGAAATACTCGGCGCTGGTGAGTGCGGAAAGGGCGACTCGTGCACGCGCTCCGGGGGGCTCCGTCATCTGGCCGTAAACCAGGGAGGCCTTGGGCAGAACGCCAGAATCCTTCATTTCGTGGTAAAGGTCGTTGCCTTCACGGGTGCGCTCGCCCACGCCTGCAAACACGGAGATACCGCCGTGCTGCATGGCGATGTTGTGCACCATCTCCATCATGATGACGGTCTTGCCCACGCCTGCGCCGCCGAACATGCCCATTTTGCCGCCACGCGGGAATGGAACCAGCAGATCAATAACCTTTACGCCGGTTTCAAGAACATGAACCGTGGTATCCTGCTCCGTGAACTTGGGGGCAAGGCGATGGATGGGGCGGAGCTTTTCCTGGCTGACAGGGCCGAGCCCGTCCACAGGGCGGCCCACAACATTGAGGACCCTGCCCAGAACCGCCTCGCCGACAGGCATCTGGATGGGGCGTCCCGTATCCTTGACCTCCATGCCGCGGGTCAGGCCGTCTGTAACATCCATGGCAATGGCGCGCACAACATTGTCGCCAAGATGCTGGGCGACTTCCACCACCAGGTTGTCCGGATCATTGTTGATAGCAGGGTTTGTAAGCGTAAGTGCGGTGAGAATCTGCGGAAGTTTGCCCGGTTCGAACTCAACATCCACAACCGGCCCCATAACCTGTGTCACTTTTCCCAAATTTTCAGCCATCAAAAGACCTCCTCGAAAAAACGGTCAGCTCCAGGCCTGCCGTCTGTGGATTAACCCTTAAGCGCCTCGGCACCGCCCACGATGTCCATGAGCTCTTTGGTGATGGCGGCCTGCCGGGCCTTGTTATAGGTCAGGGTGAGTACATCGAGCATGTCGTTGCATGCCTTGGTGGCATTATCCATGGCTGCCATGCGGGCAGCGTGTTCACTTGTGGATGTTTCCAGCAAAGCGGAAAACAGCATAATGAAAACGCTTCTGGGAAGCAACTGCTCCAAAAGCACCTGGGCCGAAGGCTCGCAGATATGCTCTGGCAGGTACTGATCCGTTGCAGCCTCAACTTCCTGCCTCTTCTCAATGGCGGGAATGGGCAAAAGCTGCTGAAGCACAGGCGTCTGCCGGGCCATGCTGACAAAACGGGTGTATCCGACATAAATCTCGTCGAAATCGCCGTTTATAAAGCTGTCAATGAGCTTCTGGCCGGATTTTGCAGCCGTTGAAAAGGGAATGCGGGTGCCCATTATGCCCAGGTGGGTTTCAACAATCCGGACCTTGTTCTTGCGGGCCCAGTCACGCCCCTTTTTCCCGAAGCAGACAAGGGCAACTTCCACTCCCCTGGCCTTTTGCTTTTTGACAAAATCTTCTGCCGCATGAATTGCATTGGTGTTGAATCCGCCGCAAAGGCCGCGATCGCTGGTGCACAGGACAAAGCAGACCTTCTTTACATGCTCCTTTGGCACTATGAGCGGGCCTGCTTCGCCGCCGGCACGCTCTGCAAGGCTGCCCAGCACCTCGGCAAACTTTCCTGCGTACGGACGGAAAGATTCCATGGCAAGCTGGGCCCCCCTCAAGCGCGAGGCAGCCACCATGTTCATGGCCTTTGTGATCTGCCGGGTCTTTTTAACGCCGGAGATCTTGGCTTTTACATCCTTTAGACTTGGCATATGGTCACACCCCTATCAGAGCCGTTGGGCAAAAGTTTACAAGCCCATATTCGGCTTTACTGGATGGTGTCCTTGAATTGCTCGCCGTATTCCTTGAGAGCGGTCTGGAGCTTCTCATCCAGATCATCGGTAATTTTCCGCTCTTTGGCAATGCCTTGCAGAATTCCCGGGTACTTGCTCTCCAGGAAGCTGTAAAGACCGGCTTCGTACTTGCCCACAACCTTCACCGACAGCTTGTCCAGAAAACCGTTGGCCCCTGCATAAAGGATGGCCACCTGTTTTTCCAGGGGCAGAGGCTGGTACTGGGGCTGCTTTAAAATTTCCACCAGGCGCTCGCCGCGGATGAGCTGGGCCTGGGTGGCTGCATCCAGGTCGGAGCCGAAAGCGGCAAAGGCTTCAAGCTCGCGGAACTGGGCCAGATCCATACGAAGGCTTCCAGCCACCTGCTTCATGGCTTTTTCCTGGGCAGCGCCGCCCACGCGGGACACAGAGAGGCCCACATTGATGGCCGGGCGCACACCTGCAAAGAAAAGGCCCGGCTCAAGGTAAATCTGGCCGTCCGTGATGGAAATAACATTGGTGGGGATGTAGGCGGAAACATCGCCCGCCTGGGTTTCGATGACCGGAAGGGCCGTGAGGCTGCCCGCACCGAGCGAATCGCTCAACTTGGAGGCACGCTCAAGAAGCCGGGAGTGGTTATAGAAAATGTCGCCGGGGTAGGCCTCGCGTCCGGGGGGACGGCGCAGCAGAAGGGAAATCTGCCGGTAGGCCGCAGCCTGCTTGGAAAGGTCATCATAAACGATGAGGGCGTGCTCGCCCTTGTCCCGGAAGTATTCGCCCATGGCGCAGCCGGCGTAAGGCGAAATGTACTGGAGGGTGGCCGGGTCGGAGGCGCAGGCCGCAACGACCGTTGTGTACTCCATTGCCCCGTACTTTTCCAGAATCGCCACCACCTGGGCAACCGAGGACTTCTTCTGGCCGGTTGCCACATAGATGCACTTGATGTCCGTGTTCTTCTGGGCAAGGATGGCGTCAATGCCGATAGCTGTCTTGCCTATCTGGCGGTCGCCGATGATGAGCTCGCGCTGGCCGCGTCCAACCGGCGTCATGGCGTCAACAGCCTTGAGTCCGGTGTACATGGGCTCATGCACGCTCTTCCTGGCGATAACGCCGGGGGCCACCATTTCCACGCGGCGGGTTTCAGCTCCCTCAATGGGGCCTTTCCCGTCAATGGGATTTCCCAGGGCGTCAACAACGCGGCCCAGAACTGCTTCGCCCACGGGGACCTGGGCGATGCGGCCGGTCCGTTTGACCATGTCGCCTTCCTTGATGTGGACAACCTCGCCCATGACGGCGATACCAACATTGTCCTCCTCCAGGTTGAGCGCAAGGCCCATGATGCCGCCGGGAAATTCCACAAGTTCCAGGGCCATGACCTTTTCCAGCCCGTAAACACGGGCAATGCCGTCTCCAACGGAGAGAACCGTGCCGGTTTCGGCCAGATCCACCTTCTTGTCATAGTCCTGGATCTGCTGCTTGATAATCTGGCTTATTTCTTCCGCTCGAATTTCCATCAGACCGCCTCACTCCTTTTTAGAGATTCTTTCAAATTGTGTAACTGGGTCCTTACGCTCCCATCAAGAACCAGGTCTCCAATCCTGGCCACAACGCCACCGATGAGAGCGGGATCTTTTTCCACGACCAGCACCACCTGCTTGCCCGTCATCCGGCCAAGCCCCTGCCTTATCTGCTCGGCTGTTTCATCGGGCAGATCAACAGCTGTGGTAAGGCGGGCCCGGGCAATGCCCTTTAGTTCATCGGCCAGCTCGCCATAAATCCGGGCTATGTCCGGCGCATATCCAATGCGGCCCTTGTCAAAAAGGAGCCGGAAAAACGAAATGCTCACCGGTGCAAGATTGAGCCTGTCCAGAACAGCATCAAGCACGGCCCTGCGCACCGCAATGGGGTGTATGGGGTTGTTGAGAGCCCCTGCAAGTTCCGGGCTGACCCCAAGAGCCAAGACAAAGTCATCCATCTGCTTGCGGTAGGTCTCGGCCTGACCGTCCTCCCTGCCCAGCAACAGCAACGCCCTTGCATATCGCCTTGCTACCTTGAGATTTCTCACTGTGCCACCACCTTATCTAAATATTCATCAACAAGGCGCTGCTGATCCGCTTCGTTGATGTTGTCCTTGATGAGCTTCTCGCCCAAAGCCACGGCCTTTGCCAGCATCTGCTCCTTGAGCCTGTCTTGAGCCTGCTTGAGTTCGTGGGCCATGTGGCGCTGGGCCTGCTCCTGAAGCCGGTCCGCAGCATGGGCTGCTTCAGCCAGAATTTTGTCTCTGGCCGCCTCGCCCTGGCGCACATAATCATCCACAACCCTCCTGGCTTCCTCCTCCAGACCCACCAGCCTTTTCTCCATTGCAAGCAAATCCCTGGCAGCAGCCTCTTTTTTGGCCTCCAGGTTTTTCAGATCCTGCTCAATGTCTGTTATGCGCTTGTTCAGCGCAGGGGTTCCGACCTTTTTGAACAGGTACACAAGCGCGGCCAGCAGAACAAGAAAGTTCATGATCCGCCAGAAATCGGTGCTGACCCAATGCTGGGCATGCCAATGGCCTCCCGCCGCATAGGCCGGAGCGCAGAAAAGCACGGCCAGCATAAGGCCCAAAGCCATGCCAGTCGCTTTTTTCGGCAGAAAATCAAATGCCTTCATTGCAGAACTCTCCCCATTATCTTTTCAGCTATTGCCTCTGCAAAAGCCGAAATCTGCGCTTCAAGAACCTTCTCCGCCTCGGCCACTTCCTTCTGAATCCGGGTGCGCATCTGCTCAAGCTGGACGGCCGCCTTTTCATTGATGTCGGCAATGGCCTTCTGCTCCTGGGCCAGAGCCTCCTCGGTCAGGGCTTCCTTTTTCTTCTGCCCCTCGCTCCTGGCGGCGGCCAGAGCCTGCTCAAGCTCCTGCTCTTTTTCGCGGGCTGTTTTCTGGGCCGTGCTGATGTCGCTGGAAAGCCCGCCGACCTTTTCCTGCCTGCGGGCCAGGATGCCCCGAATGGGCTTGTAAACCACGATATTCATCAGAAAAATGAGCACCAGAAAGTTTACAATCTGAATGAAAACCGTACTGTCGGGAAATACAGTCATTGACCACCTCGCTTACAAAAAGGCGGTACAGTTCTGCCGCAACAAGGCTTTCCGCGCCGCAGAACCCGCACACGCAAAATTCATCCGTCATTTTTTCCAAGCGGTCTTGCCACTTACATAAAAGACGCGGTCATATAACACCGCCATTTAATAATTGTCAAAAGTTTTTTAAAAAAAAACGACCTTGCTGTTTTTACAACGCCAGATTATGCCCCGGCAGCGCAATGCACCCAATCGCAGCAGGAGGCCGGGCAGGAAAGAAGGCGTCATTTTTCAGGCAGGCTTTTCGCCCAGCGGCAAAGGGCTTTCAGGGCTTTCGGGCAGCTCCTCCACGCAGACGCTCCCCGTAAAAACCGCTCCTGCTTCCAGGGTGAGCACAGGGCTTGCAATATCTGCATCCACAATGCCTGTTTTCTTGATTTCCACCTTGTCTGCCGCATCCACCCTTCCCCTGACCCTGCCTGCCGCCAGCACGCGAGCAACCCGGACCCTTGCATCCACAAGGCCCTGTTCGCCCACAATGAGAAGGCCCTGCTCGCTTTCCACCTCCCCCTTGAGCTCGCCGTCCACCCTCACAAGGCATTCAAAGGAAAGTTTTCCGTCAAAACAGCACCCCTTTCCGATAAAGGCATTGAATGTCTGGTCATGCTCTTTTTTCATGCTCTGCTCCCGGCCTGGTATTTGTGCGATCATTCAAACATAAACCGGCGCATGCCCACACTCAACAGCAGCCCTATGCCAATCATGGTGGTGAGCACTGATGAGCCTCCATAACTCACCAGGGGCATGGGGACGCCAACCACGGGCATAAGGCCCATTACCATGCCCACATTTATGAAGGCCTGCCAGAAAATCATGACAACAACGCCTACGGCAAGAACTGTTCCGAAGGGGTCCTTGGACCTGAAGGCAATGTTAAGGCCAAGCCCCAAAAAAACCAGAAACAGGAACAGCAGGGCGCTGGAGCCTGCCAGTCCCCACTCCTCGGCAAAAACCGAAAAGATGAAATCCGTGTGCTGCTCGGGCAGATAGGCCAGGGCCTTCTGGGAGCCATCAAGATACCCCTTGCCCGTAAGGCCGCCGGAACCAATGGCGATTTTGGACTGGATGATATGATACCCCGCGCCCAAAGGGTCCCTGTCAGGATTCAAAAATGTGAAAATGCGCTGTTTCTGATAATCCTTGAGCAAAAACCAGGCCAAAGGCGCTGCCGCGGCCCCGAAGCCGACAAGCCAGGCAAAAGCCCTGCGTCTGACCTTCACAAACAGGGTCATGGAGCCGCCGATGAGAAGCAGCATGAGCGCCCCGCCCAGATCCGGCTCCAGAAGAATAAGGACAAAGGGCAGCAAAACAAATATGGCGGGCTTGACAAGGTCTCCAAGGGACAGGCCGCTTTCCCGCGCAGACTCCGAGTAAAGATGGGCCAGAACCACAATCACCGCCAGTTTGACAAGCTCCGAAGGTTGCAGGGTAAAGGGCCCGAGGCTTATCCAGCGCCTTGCACCTGAAACGGTTTTGCCGAAAAACAACACCCATATCAAAAGGAAGATGCACAAGGCGTACAGCACCCACACCCAGCGATCCAGCCAGTTGTAATGGGGGATGAAAGCCACCACAAGGGCCAGGGAGCCGAATGCGAACCACAGGGCCTGCCTGTAAACAAAGGCTGTCGCCCCGCCCTGGACCGTGGGCGCCATTGCCGAATAGATGGTTAGCAGCCCGATTCCGGCAAGGACATAGGTCATCAGGGCAAGCGCCCAGTCAAAGTTCTGCAATAGTCTGCGGTCAAACATTCAAAGCCCCTTGTCCAAAAATCACTCCCGCCAATCCGGCACATCGGCCCCGGCTGCCGCAACGGGCCCGGCCCGGCGGGCATATTCAGCGATAAGGTCCCTTGCTATGGGTGCCGCCACTGCCGATCCGCCGCCTCCGTGCTCCACAAAAACCGCCACGGCAATGCCTTCCCCGTCCTGGCCGACATGGTATCCTGCAAACCAGGCATGGTTCTGGAAATCCCTTCTGTCATAAATCCTGTTGAGAAAGGTTTCCCTGTCTCCCCGGCCCACCACCTGGGCTGTGCCGGTCTTTCCGGAAAAGGGGACATCCGCCAGACGGGCCGCCCTTGCGGTTCCCGCCGGCCCGTTGACAGCCCCCCACAGGCCCTGCATTATGACTTCCAGGTTTTGGGGCGAAACAGGCAGCCTGCCCCGCACCACCGGCGCAAACGACTCTTCAGTCCCGCCCCAGGGCGTTGTTATGCGCGCCACCACCTGGGGCTTGTACAAAATGCCGCCATTGGCCACGGCAGCCGTAAGAAAGGCCATTTGCAGGGGGGTGACAAGGTTGAACCCCTGGCCGATGACAACGGAAAGGGTTTCGCCGGACATCCAGGACTCATTGAACCGGGCGCGTTTCCATGCCGCTGTGGCAACCAGGCCGGGGGATTCGTTGTCAAACCCAAGGCCGGTTACGCTCCCCAGGCCGCAGGCATGGGCATACCAGGCCAGGCGGTCCACCCCCAGCAGAAGCCCCAGCTCGTAAAAATAAACATCGCAGGATTCGGCAAGGGCTGCCACCAGGGCCTTTCTTCCATGCCCCCCCTTTTTCCAGCACCGGAAATCCCTGCCGCCAAACTCAAGGAAGCCGGAGCAGAAAAATGTGCTCTGGGGGGTGATTACACCTTCTTCCAGCCCTGCCATTGCTGAAACAATTTTATAGACAGAGCCTGGGGGATAGGCCAGAAGCGCCTTGTTCTCCAAAGGCCGGGCCGGGTCCTGCGCCAAAAAATTCCACTGGTCCGTGCTCATGCCATCCACAAACCAGTTGGGGTTAAAATCCGGCTGGCTGACCATTGCCAGAATCCCGCCGGTGCGGATGTCAACAGCCACCACAGCCCCCGTGTTATCCCCCATAAGCTGTCTGGCCCTGTTCTGGAGCCTCATATCCAGGGTCAGGCGGATATCGCTTCCCGGCTCGGCAGGCACGGTGCGGAGCACGGACACCACCTGCCCCTTTGCATCCACCTCCACCTGCCGCCCGCCGTAGCGGCCGGAAATCATGGCGTCAAAAGCCCGCTCAACCCCGTATTTTCCCACAAGATCACCGGAGCGCCTGTGGGGAAAGCGGCCGTCGGCAATCTCCTGGGGGCTTATCTGGCCCACATAACCCACAAGGTGGGCCACAGCCCCGTCCTGGGGATAATGGCGCTGGCTGCGCACATTGAGAATCACTCCGGGCAGTTCAGGAAGCCGGGCATGAATCACGGCAAGAAGATCCCGGTCAATGTCCTCCCTGGCACAGACAGGACTGTAGGGGGCGCTGCGTCTGCCCTGGTTCACGCGCTCTGCAAGCCTGTCCCCGTCAATGGACAAGATCTCTGAAAGAAGGGGCAAAACGGTTTGTGAATGTCTTGCATACCAGGGGACAATGCACACATCAAAGGAAGGGCGGTTGTCGGCCAGGCAATATCCGTTTGCGTCCAGTATAAGCCCCCGGTGCGGAGCAAGGGCCTGAAGCCGGATGGCGTTGTTTTCGCTCAACCTGTGGTACTGGGCCCCGCCTAAAACCTGAAGCTGGAAAAGGCGCAGAAAAAGTATGCAAAACGCTGCCAGGAGCAAGAGAAAGACTCCCGGAACGCGCCGCCGGTACCAGTCATTCCAGCCGGTTTTCAGGTAAAGATTCATGGCTCAACAACGCATCATAGGGCGATAGAAAAACTCGTTCCAATGCCCGTAAAATCAATATCACGGCCCAGCCTGTGAGCGTTGCGCCTGCTGTTGCGCTTGCCAGAATGGCAACACCGCCCATTGCCTGAACCGCGCCTGACCCGGAAAAAAGAGCCGCGGAAAGGAAAAAGGCGTTTTCAAGAAAAACGCAGGCCCCACAGGCTGCTGCCAGAAAAAAGACATTGCCCGCTTCCAGATAGCGGGGAATCCAGCGCATGGCCACAAACATCCACAGATAGGCTGTAAGGTGCAGGCCGAAAGGCCCACCGGACAGACAATCCATGACAATCCCCATCAGCGGGCAGAAAAGTGCGCCCTCCCGGAGGGGACGAAAAAAGGCAAGGAAAAGAACCTGGCACACCAGCAGGTCATAACTTGCTGGAAAGCCCGTAAACAAAGGGCATCTGGCGCTCTGGACAACAACCAGAAAAAGACCGGCCGTCAAATGGAACAAAAACACCTTCATGGATTTTTTCCGAAGGCTTCAGAGCAGGGCGGAATCATTGTCCCTGCCAGTCAGAGGGAGACGGTTTGCCTGTAAGAACCAGCACTTCCTCAATCTTGTCAAAGGCCACAAAGGGAAGCACCGTAACAGCCTTGAACATTCCCTCACTCTGGGCCGAAAGACTGCTCACCGAGCCCACAACCAGCCCCGGAGGATACGAATTGTCCAGCCCTGTTGTTATAACCGTGTCGCCAGGGGCCACATCCTCCTTTTTCAACACATAAAGCATGTTGCACCCTGCTTCCCGGCCTCCCACCACAACACCTCTGGCGCGGGTGCGGGAAATTCTGGCATCCACAGCATGGTTGGGGTCTATTAAAAGAAGCACCAGGCTGTAACCGCGGGCCACTTCAGCCACCCGGCCCACAATCCCCTCCGGCATGACCACCGGGTCACCCGGTTTGATGCCGTCAGCGCTGCCACGGTCTATTATAATGCTCTTGAACCAGCGGGTGGGGTCTTCACCCACCACCTTTGCCACAACCGCAACATAGGGAGTTTGGGCTGCAAAGCCCATCAGGCGGCGCAGGCGGCGGTTTTCCAGGTCCGCCTCCCTTAACTGGTGCAGGGCCTGACGCCCTGCCTCAAGCTCCTTTTCAAGCACTGCATTGCGATAGGAGGCATCCACCAAAAAAAAATAATGCTCCCAGGCGTCTGCTGACGAGGATGAAAACCAGGTGGCGGCGTGTATCAGGGGGGCGACGGCGGTTATGACAACGCTGCCAAGGGGATGTGAGACAGGGGGCTCGCCCCCGAAAAAGGTGAGCACCACGGCAAACAGCACAAACAGGATTATTAAAAGGAGCGCTGTGGCTGTTTTTCGGGAGAACATGCTCCTACCTGATAACTACATCGCGCAGAATCTCGATGCTGTCCAAAGCCATGCCCGTTCCAAGTGCTACTGTGGACAGGGGGTCATCGCAAACAGTGATGGGAAGGTTGGTTTCCTCTCTCAACAGCTTGTCCAGGTTTTTCAGGAGCGCACCGCCTCCGGTGAGCACAATGCCCCGGTCCACAATGTCTGCGGCAAGCTCCGGGGGGGTCTGCTCCAGGGCGATTTTGACAGTCTCCACAATGGCTTCTATCTGCTCGGAAATGGCCACGCGGACCTCTTCAGAGTCAATGGCCAGAATCTTTGGGATGCCGCTGACCAGATCCCGGCCTTTCACCTCTATGGTTTCAATGCTTTCAGGGCTTGGATAGGCGTTGCCGATCATGGTCTTGATGGCTTCGGCCGTGCGCTCGCCTATGAGCAGGTTGTATTTGCGCTTTATGTACTGGGCGATGGCCCTGTCCATCTTGTCGCCGGCCACCCGGATGGAGCGGCTGTAAACAATTCCCGCCAAAGATATGACCGCCACCTCGGTGGTGCCGCCGCCTATGTCCACCACCATGTTGCAGATGGGCTCCGTGATGGGCAGGCCCGCGCCGATGGCAGCCGCCATGGGCTCCTCTATGAGAAAAACCTCACGCGCACCCGCGCTCTGGGCGGATTCCTTGACAGCCCTGCTTTCCACCTGGGTGATGCCCGAAGGCACGGCTATCACTATCCGCGGCCTCACAAAATTCCGGCGGTTGTGAACCTTCTGTATGAAATACTTGAGCATTGCCTCGGTGACTTCAAAGTCCGCAATGACGCCGTCCTTCAAAGGCCTTATGGCCCTTATGTTTCCCGGGGTGCGGCCCAGAGTTCTCTTGGCCTCTGCGCCCACTGCAAGAATTTTGTCCTTGTAGCGGTCATCCATGCGCACCGCCACAACAGACGGCTCGGAAAGCACAATGCCCTTGCCCCGCACATAAACCAGGGTGTTGGCAGTGCCAAGGTCAATGGCCAGATCATTGGAAAACAGGCTGTGAAACGAGCTGAAAAAATTCATAGGCTTTTAACCGGATTCATTCAAGGTGTAGTCCAGCCGCGTCTTTTCCTTAAAAAGAAAAGAGCCCGGCCAGCAGGCCGATTCTGATTCCAAGAACAAGCATGGCAGGCGTCTGGCAAAGAAAGCCGCGCTTAAAGCATTAAACGGCAGGGCGCGGCCTGTCGGCCGCCTCTTCATCCAAAAAAGCTAACAAATAATAAATGGATTTACAAGCAAATACTTGGGGCGGCATTTAAGGCCTCATGGCCTTGTCGGGGTCCCTGTCGCCCCCCGTCATTTAAGGCCCACGGAATTTATCGAAGGATATGAAGCTGTTCTGCTTTGAATCCGCCCCTGGAGGCCCCAGAAAAACTTTTAGCTGCGTTGCACTTCGCATCACGGTCCGGTCCTGTGTCCAACCGTACACCCCCTCGCCTCTCGCTCGTGGCGTCAAAGATCTCCTTTTCCCGGAACCGCTGGGGGCGGCTGCCTGTTTAATAATGATAACAACTTAATTTTATTCTTGATTTCTGCTTTAGCTGGAATGACGGGTCTGGTGCATGGATATCCGTTTGCGTAGAAATGACGGCTTGGTGTCAGAACCGGGGATCAGCCCGACAGATATGCCAGACTTTTTTCCCAAATGCGGCTGCCATGTTACCGGTCCGTCTTTGCTTGACAGAACGGGGTTGGCAATATAATTTTTCTCCTGATTTTAAATCCGGCACAACGGCTGCAAACCCACATATCAGGATGTGCCAGGGACGCATCCGCAAGGGAGGCTTACATGCTTACAGGCTGCTACACAGCTCTTGTCACCCCTTTTGACGGGAACGGCGTGGATGAAAAGGGGCTGGACGCCCTGCTTGACTTCCAGGTTGAAGCCGGGGTCAAGGGCGTTCTGGCTGTGGGCACAACAGGCGAAAGCCCCACCCTTTCCTGGAGCGAGCACAACCGGGTTGTGGAGATGACCGCAGGCAAATGCAAGGGCAGATGCCAGTGCATTGCCGGCACGGGCAGCAACAACACCAGGGAGGCCCTTGAAGGCACGAAACACGCCGCAAAAGCCGGTGTCCAGGCCGTGCTTCTGGTGGACCCCTATTACAACGGCCCCAGCTCCCTGGAGATCCGCAGGGAATATGTGGAGCCGGTGGCCAAAGCCTTCCCCGGCATCTTCATAATTCCCTATGTTATTCCAGGCCGCACCGGAGCCCAGCTTCTGCCCCAGGACATAGGCATCCTGGCGGAAAAATTCAAAAATGTCTCTGCTGTGAAGGAGGCCACCGGCAACCTGGAAAATATGCGCCTGACCCGCGCCATCACAGGGGATGATTTTGCCATTCTTTCCGGCGATGACGACAAGACCCTGGCCATGATGGCGGATTCCGGAATACGGGCGGGCGGGGTTGTCTCGGTAATGTCCAACATTGCGCCCAAAGCTGTTGTTGAAATGGTCACAGCCGCCCGGCAAGGCGATATGAAAAAGGCCGAGAGGCTCCAGCAGGCCCTGAAGCCCCTTTTTGGACTTGTGACGGTGACCACCACCGAGGAAAGCCCCCACGGCCCGGTCAACTGCCGCGCACGCAACCCCCTGCCCATCAAGACCATTATGGCCATACTGGGCATGCCCGGAGGAGGATGCCGCCAGCCGCTGGGAAAGATGACAAAAAAGGGTTTGGATGCTGTTGTAAGCGCCCTTGGACAGGTTTGGCGGGAAAATCCGGAAATTCTTCAGCCAGCGGCGGATTTTTTCAAAATTGACATAAGCGCCAGGTTGAATGACCCCTCCTTGCTTGAGGGCCTGGCCTACAGTTCATATTGAGGAAGGCGGCGCAAAAGGCCTCTGCATCAAAAAGCACGGTTTCAGATAAAGAGGCCTTTTGCCAGCACCGCAACCCGTTCCGGGTTTTTCGCCTCCTCGATGTGGCGCTTCATCACCTCCTGCTGCCAGCTTATGCGGAGCTTCACTATCTGCTCCACAGCCCGCTTGGTGTGCCGGGGAAACTGGGCGTAAACCTTCCAGAAGCTCTTTTTGTCAAACGAAAAGGTCACAACCGTGTCAATGGCCTGGATGTGAACCATTGATGTTATGTCCGCCAGCAGGGCCAGCTCTCCGAAAACATCCATCTCTTTTAATGTGTGGATGAAAAACTCCTGGCCGTTTTTATCGAAAAAAACTTTGGCACTGCCGCTGACCACACAGTGGGCCCTGCCAATGGGCTCCCCTCGGCGCAGCATAATCTCGCCCGGCTCATAAACCGTGCGCCTGCCAAAATAGGCCCACAGCTTTATGATTTCAGGAGTCACCCCCTCAAAAGCGGGGAGCTGCTTCAACACATTGTAATCGCTGTATATTTCACAACTGCGATCCCCGTCCGTGCAGCCGTATCCAAGGCGGCTTTTGTCTTCTGTATCGCTCATTTTCCCCCCTTTCCGCCGGAGGTTGTCACAAAGAAATTTTCATTGGCCTTAAAATCATTTTACCACACAGGGCTCAACCCTTAAAACCAGGTTTTGCAGGCTTTGAACAGGGCCCCTGCATTTCAGGCGGATGCCTGGCGGCGGATTGAACCAGGGGGCGCACACCCCACAGGCTCCGGAGCCTGAAAGGAATTCCGCGGGCGGCAGGCAAACAGGCCGCGGAATTCAACTGCCGACAAAAGAATAGCTTTTTTCAAGGCCGGAAGTCAAAGACCAAAAAGCTTTGCCGGGCCGGCAAATCAGGCCTGCTGCAACAGGGTTTCCCGGAGAGGGACCGGCCCTTGCATATAAAAGATTTCAAGTCTATGGACAAACTGGCCTCCTGTATAATACTCTTTCAGCGAAAGGTTTTCTGCATCCTCACCGGCTGTTGCCGGTTCAGGATGTTTGCAGTTTTGCAGAAGGCTTTTCTTCAAGAAATTTAAAATCAAAAGGAGATGCAGTTATGTTCAAGAAATGCTCCGCCTGTCTTGTGGCTGCTCTTTTGGCGGTCATGGTTACGCTGCTTTTGACCTCCGGCCCGGTAATGGCCGGGCCGGATGAGACCAAAACCGGCCCGGCAGGAGTGGTGGCCATTGTAAACGGTGTGCAGATCCCCGAATCCGAGCTCATCCGCCTCATGTCCCTGGTGCAGATGCAGCTTGCACGCCAGGGCCAAAGGATGCCCCAGGGGGAAATCTCCAAGCTCCGGGACCGGGTTCTCGACAGGCTCATCGGCGATGAGCTTCTGTACCAGGAAACCATAAAGGAAAAGGTCAGCGTTGATAAACTGGCCATCAAGGATCATCTGCTCCAGATAAAAAACCAGTATCCCAGCGCGGTGGAGTTCGAGAGGGCAATCGCAGCCCAGGGCTTCACCGAGACCGAGCTGCTAAAGGAGATGGAGCGGGCAACCGCCATCCGGCTGCTGCTTGAGGAAAAGTTTGAGCCGCAGGCCCAGATAACGGACGAGCAGGTGAAAAAGCATTATGATGATCACAGGTCAGACTTTGAGGAGCCGAGCCAGATAAAGGCGCGTCACATCCTCATTTCTGCTGAAAACCCCGGAGATGCCGCATCCAAGGAAAAGGCCCGCGCCCGCGCCCAGGAGATATTGAACAGGATAAAGGCCGGGGACTCCTTTGAAGAAATGGCCAAAACCCATTCCTCATGCCCCAGCGCAGCCCAGGGCGGCGACCTTGGCTATTTTCCCCAGGGCCGGATGGTGAAAGAGTTCGAAGATGTGGCAATGGCTCTGGAGCCCGGCCAGATGAGCGATCTGGTCGAAACCCAGTTCGGATACCATATCATAAGGGTGGACGACAAAAAGGCAGGCAAGCCCATTGCCTATGAGCAGATACAGGAGCAGTTGAAACAGCACCTTTTCGGCGAGAAGATGGAGGCGCTGGCCAAGGCCTATGTGGACGGCTTGAAGGACAAAGCCAAGATAGAGGTCTATATCCCCTGAAACGCAGCCGGATATGAAGGTATGCGCCCTTTGAGGCTGTTCACCAGCGGATAAGGGCGCTGCCCCAGGTCAGCCCGCCGCCGAAAACAGGCAGGCACACAAGCTGCCCAGCCTTTAAGCATCCCCTTTGGGCTGCTTCGGCCAGAGCAACGGCGCAGGAGGCCGAGGAAATGTTCCCAAACCGGTCTATGGTTATGTAGAATCGCTCCATGGGAATGTTTAAGGCCTTGGAGATATACTGGAACATCCGCAGGTTGGCCTGATGGGGGATTATCCAGTCCAGAGCCTGGGAGGTCAGCCCCTGGCCTGCCGCAGCATCGGAAATCACCTGCATGAAGCAGCGCACAGCCACCCGAAAGCTCTGATCCGCATTGATGAGGTCCAGGTAATGCAGCCCCTTGTCCACGGATTCGTGGCTTATGGGCGTGGTGCGCGAGCCTCCGCCCGGCAGCAGCAGATCGCTGCCGTTTTTGCCGTCCGAATGAAGTGCCGAGGAAAGTATTTCCGGGCCGCTTTCTCCTAAAGCCAGCACAACCGCCCCTGCACCGTCCCCCCACAGAATGCAGGTGGAGCGGTCCTTCCAGTTCACGGTGCGCGTCATCACTTCAGCAGCAGCCACAAGAACGAATTTTGCGGTTCCGGCAAGAAGGTACTGGCTTGCCACATTCAGGGCGTAGATAAAGCCGGAGCAGGCAGCGGTTACATCAAAGCTGACAGCATTGTCCGCGCCAAGGGCCGCCTCAAGCCAGTTGCCTGCCGAGGGGCAGCAGGTGTCCGGCGTTACGGTGGCCACCACAATTAGGTCCAGGTCCTTTGCGCCAATGCCTGCCTGGCCCAGGGCCATCAAAGAGGCCTTGTGGGCAAGCTGTGAGGTGGCCTCGTTTTTGTCGGCCACCCGTCTTTCCCGAATGCCCGTACGCTGGACAATCCATTCATTTGAGGTGTCCAGGCCCATATTTTCAAGGTCCTGGTTTGTAAGGACCTTTTCCGGTACATGATAGCCGGTTCCTAAAATTCGTATGGATTTTTGGGGAATCCGGCTTGTTTTAAGGCTCACGGCAATACCTCACTGGCTTTTATGCCTCTTTTCCCTGTTCCGCCTTTTGACGGATTGCGCCCGGATTAGCACAAAAAAAAGCCCTTGTCAGCCCAAAGGCACTTTTTTACAAAAATCTTACTTTTATGGAAAGATTGCAAAATCAAAAAAATAATTTGCAGGGGGAAACCTCCTCCCAAAAAAATCCGCCCCGAAAAAAATGTTTTGCAATCAGCCCTTGTCTTGCATTTTCCTTTAAGGGTTGGGCTGCTTTGCCGGCAGGGGCCTGACGCCCTGCTTGCGGCCCAGGGCCAGGTAGGCAAGGCAGCCAAAAAAGGGGACAAAAGCCACAAGGCCTATCCAGATGAGCTTCAGGGAAGGGGAGTCATAGCTCTTGCGGGAGATGTCCACAATGGCCACCCAGCTCATGAGCAGAAAGGTAAGGCCCAGCAAAACAACCACTATTAAAAAGGTCATGGAGCCTCCTTGAGCCGGGTTCGTATGGCGATAAGGGTATCCACATAGGGTCGGCTGCGGTTGTATGTGAAAAGAACCTCCCTTAACCGGGGCTTTGTCATGACCGGCTCCCACCCATGATTTTTCAGGTAACCGGCAATGCTGAATATGGCGTCGGCATGGGAAAAAAGGTCTATTATCCCGTCTCCATCCCCGTCAACAGCATAACTCATTGCGCTGGAAGGCAGAAACTGGCCAAAACCCAGGGCCCCGGCGTATGAACCCATCACCGCCATAGGCTCCATACCCTGTTTTTGGGTGAACTCCAGAAATTCCTTCAACTCCCTGTATGCCCAGCCGGATCTTCTCGCCGACCAGCTTTTCACGGCAGGGAGCTCCGTCTGGTAGCGGGCATGAACCTGCTCCCACAGGCGCAAAACATTCGGCTCGTGGGAAAGGGATGCCAGGGTGGCCAGGGTGGACAGCACGGAGCGGTTCCCCGGAAAAGCCCCCAGCCGGGTTTCCACAAGCATAATGGCCACAATTATTTCCGGGTCAACCCCAAACCGTTCCTGGGCCGCCCTCAAGGTTTCCAGGTGCCTGGCCCGGTAATCCCTTGCAGAGGCAAGAGACTGCGCCGAAAGGAACTGGTCGTAATTGAGGGCCGATTCCCTGTGCCGGAAATAGCCTGTGGCGGATGAAAGATCAAACTGCGCCCCCTTTTCTCCAAAAAGGGCCTCGACACGCTCCTTTGAATAGCCGTCTGCAATGAGGCTTTTTTTGAGGGCGGCAAAGGGGTCGGCATGGGCAGGGCAGGGAATTGCAAGGGCAAAAAGAAAAACCCAGATAATTCCTTTTATCAAAAGCAAAACCCTTCTTTTTTCAGGCATTTTTCTCATAATGCAATCCTTTGGGGCTCTCGCCGGGAAAACACGGTAAAATGGGTATGCCCGCAGCGCAAAAGCAAATCTGTTGCCTTGTCAAAGGCCCGTCCCACATCCTTTGGCGCATGGGCGTCCGAGCCGAGGGTAACCCCCACCCCGGCCCTTGCAAGCCCTTCCAGCCAGTCTGCAGAAGGATAGATTTCTTCAGCACCGTGGCGGAGGCCGCTTGTGTTTATCTCCACACAGAGGCCTGCCTTTGCAATTTTTTCAATGACACCGGCCATTCGCGGCCTGGAGACTTGTGCTGCCCTGCCGGAAAATTTCTTGAAAATGTCCAGATGGCCGATGACATCGAAAAAAGGGTCATCCAGAAGGCTCTCAAGTGCATCCAGGTAACGCTCCGCCATGGCGCATGGGTCTTTGAACGGCGAAGAATCCTGGGTTTTGTGGCTCACCATGTTCCATCCGTCCAGAAAATGCACGGAGGCGGTGAGCACATCAAAGTCAAAACGGCGGCACAGCTCCCTGGCCTGATCCATGGCCTGGGGAAAAAAGTCTATCTCAATGCCTATCCGCACCCTTATCCGGCCTTCATATTGCCTGGACAGCCTGCGGGCGGCCAGGTAGTAAAGCCCAAGCTCATGGGCGCTCATGGAAAGCCTCTGGCCTCCGGGCGCCAGGGTGAGATGATCCAGAAAGGCCATTTCATCAAGGCCAAGCATAACAGCGTGCTCAACGAACTGTCGCATGGAGCCGGTGGCATGGTTGCACAAGCTTGTGTGGACATGGTAATCGGCAAGGGGCATGTAAAAACACTCCTCCGTACAGGGAAGCGCAGAAAACTTTATATAGCAGAACAAACGGGCTGCTGTACAGGCCCGCCGGATTCTTGAGGCGTCATTTAAAAGGAAGGCCCTATGGCCAACAAGGCGGCAAAAAGCGTTTTCGTGTGCCAGGGATGCGGATACAAATCCCCCAAGTGGATGGGCAAATGCCCTGACTGCGGCCAATGGCATTCCCTTGTGGAAGAGGAGGAGCCTGCCGGAGCGGGCGAAGGCAGACGCCGCGAACAATGGGGCGCAGACGAGAATCCCATGCCCCTGTCCCAGGTCAGCGAAACAGACCATGCACGCCTGCCCACGGGAATAAACGAATTCGACCGGGTTCTCGGCGGCGGCCTTGTGGCAGGCTCGGTTGTGCTCATCGGCGGAGATCCGGGCATAGGCAAGTCAACGCTTATGCTTCAGGCCATGATGAGCCTTTCCCGGAAAGGGGCTGATGTGCTTTATGTTTCCGGCGAGGAATCCGTTCGTCAGATAAAGCTGCGCAGCGGCAGGGTGGGCAAGGCCTCGGACCGGCTTTTCGTGGTCTGCGAAACCCTCTACGAGCGAATCGCCTCAATGATAGAAAAGCATAAACCCGGAGTGCTTGTTCTGGACTCCATACAGACCCTCTATTCCTCTGCCATCGGCTCGGCCCCCGGCTCCATAGCCCAGGTCCGGGAAGTGACCTTTCAGATAACGGTCATGGCCAAGAAAACAGGCCTGCCGACCCTGGTTGTGGGCCATGTGACCAAGGATGGCGCCATTGCCGGGCCCCGCCTGCTGGAACACATGGTGGACACGGTTCTTTACTTTGAGGGGGATCAAAACCACATTTTCCGCATTCTGCGGGCCGTGAAAAACCGCTTTGGCTCCACCAACGAGATTGGCGTGTTTGAAATGCGCGAATCAGGCCTGGTCCAGGTGGAAAACCCCTCGGCTGTTTTCCTTGCCGAAAGGCCTAAAGCCGCCCCCGGCTCTGTGGTAACAGCCAGCATGGAAGGCTCGCGGCCCATACTCGTGGAGATCCAGGCCCTGGCAAGCCCCACCAGCTTTGCCTCTCCACGGCGCACAGTTCTGGGCCTGGACGCCAACCGGGTGGCGCTTCTGGCTGCGGTGCTGGAAAAACGATGCGGGATGCCCTTTGGCGGACAGGACCTTTTCATGAATGTGGCAGGAGGCGTGCGCCTTACCGAGCCCGCAGTTGACCTTGCAGTTGTGGCTGCCATGGCCGGTAGCTTTCTGGAGCGGCCCGTGCCCGGCGACACCCTTGTCCTGGGCGAGGTGGGGCTGACAGGCGAAATCCGGGGGGTGGGACACATGGAAAACCGCCTGCGTGAGGCCGCCAAAATGGGCTTTTCCCGCTGTGTGGGGCCGGAGGCTGCGGCAAAAAAAATTGCGGTCCCAGGGCAGATTAAGCTGGAATGTGCCAGAAGCGTTTCCCATGCCCTTGAAATTCTGTTTTGACCGGGGCAAGGGATGCGTCCCAAGCACCAATAGCCTGATAATTCGTTGACTTGAGACTTTTTTTGGGTCAGAATGGGGCAGAAAAAACTTGCGGGAAACTGTCACGGCTGACGGGCGGCCCTGCCAAAGCCCGACAGACAAACCTTTTGGGAGCACTGTGACCAAGCCGGAAAAGAGATTGCGGTCCGCCAAAAAAAAGGCAAATCCCTGGGCGGATCACTTCACCAGGAAGGCGCAAAAGGAAGGCTTTGCCGCCCGTAGCGTTTACAAGCTCAAGGAAATAGACAGCCGCCACAAAATATTCCGGCCCGGCCAGCGGGTGCTGGATATGGGATGCTCTCCAGGATCCTGGCTTCAGTTTGCGTCAAAGGCGGTGGAGCCCGGCGGCTCTGTGGTGGGGGTGGATATAAAGCCCGCTGAAGTGCGCCTTGCAGGCAATGCAAAAGCCCTTCTGGGCGATGTCTTCGATGCCGGTGCAGGCTGGCGCAGGGAAATCGGAGGCGGTTTTGATGTTGTGCTGTCCGACATGGCGCCCAACACAACAGGCAACAAGTCTGTGGATGCTCTGCGCTCCGTTGCCTTGAGCGAGGCGGCCCTTGATGTGGCAGGCAATGTGCTGACAGCGGGCGGAACTTTTGTGTGCAAGGTGTTCATGGGGGAAGGCTTTGAAGACTTTGTCAGGCAGGCAAAAAGCTGCTTTGAAAAATCCGGGCTTTACAGGCCGCAAAGCACCCGGAGCAAGAGTCCGGAAATTTATTTTGTGGGCCGTGGATTCCTAAAGCAAAAACCCGGCTCCACGAATCTTAACCCTGATTCCCCATAAAGCACCATCTGCCGCAGCATGAAAATGCGGTTTTTTGCTTTGGGGCATAAACAGACTTCCCGTTCAAAAGGGCCTTAACAGGAGGAACCAACCATGTCGGGCCACAATAAATGGTCAAGCATCAAGCATAAAAAGGGGGCGGCGGATGCACGCCGGGGGAAAGTATTCTCCAAGATAATCAAGGAAATTACCGTTGCCGCACGCATGGGCGGCGGGGATCAGGATGCCAATCCCCGGCTTCGCACAGCCATAAATGCGGCAAAAACAGAAAACATGCCCAAAGACAACATAGAGCGGGCAATAAAAAAAGGCACCGGCGAGATTGAGGGCGTCTCCTACGAGGAATTCACCTACGAAGGTTACGGGCCGGGAGGCGCCGCCGTGATGATCACAGCACTCACGGACAACAAGAACCGCACTGTGGCCGAGGTCCGCCACATCTTCAACAAGAGCGGCGGCAGCCTGGGCGAGGCAGGCTGCGTTTCGTGGATGTTCGACAAAAAAGGCGTGATCTCCATCCAAAAGTCAGCAGCCGGAGAAGAGGCGTTGATGGAAGCGGCTCTGGATGCAGGGGCTGAAGATGTGCGGGATGAGGACGATGTGTGGGAGGTGATCACCGAGCCCGCAGAGTTCGAGGCTGTGCGCCAGGCCATTGAGGCTGCTTCCATAGCCATTGAAAGCGCGGAGATAACCATGCTGCCCCAGACCACCCTTGCCCTTGCCGGCAAGGATGCAGAGCAGATGGTGCGCCTGCTTCAAACCCTTGAAGATTCTGATGATGTGCAGAATGTTTACACCAATGCAGACATTCCCGATGATGCCCTGGAAGCTGCATAGCCCTTTGTCTTAACCCTTTCCGGCAGCCCCCTTGGCGCCAAGGGGGCTGCCGGAAATAAAGCGCTTGAAAGAGTTGCCGGGCCTGGCAACGAATTGAAACCCAAAAGCCTTGCAGAGCCAAAGCCTTCTGTGGAGGAGTTCATGATTGCGCGGGATCCTTACGCAGGATTTCACGAAAGCATTGCCGATATTGTTCGGCAGTCCCTTGCCAGAATTTCCCTCTTTGCAGGAATGAATCAGGACGAGCTTGATATCATCGCGCCATATCTGCATTATTTTGATGTGCAGGAAGGCGATGTGGTTTTCCTGGAAGGAGAGCTGGGCGACTACATGTGCTTTGTGGTGCAGGGCTCTTTGGATGTTTCCAAAAGCGGGCCGCGGGGGGGCCAGAAACTGCTTGCAGTGCTCAAACAGGGCGACTCCATAGGCGAAATGGCCGTTGTGGACGACTTTCCCCGCTCGGCCAATGTCATTGCAGCCCAGAGCACCCGCCTGCTCACCTTGAGCCGCCGCGACTTTGAAACCCTTCTGCAACAAAAGCCGGACCTTGGCATCCGCATTCTGGTGGCACTCATCCGCATGCTTTCGGGCAACTTGAGGAAAACCTCCGGCAAGCTGGCAGACACCATGCTGCCAGTCATCTGAATAACCTGCCCCCTATGTTTTGATTTTTTTGCGCGATCCTGCCTCAACCCTGTTTTCTGTCCCAGATTCCCGGCTCCGTTCCTGAAAGCAGGCGGGCCATGTTGGCACGGTGGCGGGCAAAGACAACAAGGGCCATCAGGGCAAGAACAATAATTGTGAAGGTCGGCAGATCAAACAGCAGGCCAAAAAGGGGTAGGGTCGCGGCGGCTGCCAGGGAGCCGGCCGAAACCCGGCCCCAGCGGATTGTCACCACAAGAAAAACAGCAAGGGCCGCCCCGATGGTTATGGGTGAAAGGGCCAGGGTTGCACCAGCGGCTGTTGCCACGCCTTTGCCGCCCCCTTTAAAAAAGGAATAGGCCGGAAAACAGTGGCCCAGAAGGGCAAAAAGGCCGACCACCGGGGCAAGATGAGGGCTTGCCGGGGCTATTAACAGGGCCAGGGCAACGGGAATGGCCCCCTTGGCTGCATCCAGGGCTAAAGTGGCGGCCCCCAGGGCCTTGCCGTGTATGCGGTAAACATTGGTGGCCCCTATGTTTCCGGAGCCCTGGGAGCGGATATCCGAAGCGGTTTTCCAGCGCACCAGAAGCGCCCCGAAGGCTATGGAGCCAAGAAGCCAGGCTCCCAACAGCAGCAAAATCCATAAAATCATAAGGCTGCTCCTTATTTTAAGGGCCGGGGTCTGGCAACATCATGGACAAGAATGCCTTTTTTTGGCAAAAGGGTCAAACAGGCGGGTTTGCCTGTTTTTTGGCCTTGCCTTTTGCACCAAACCTTGACACAGAATCAAAAAGGCAATACAAATCCAGAGTTTTTAGTCCAATTAACTGTTTTGACAACAAATTTGAAATGCTCCCATGAAAAGTGAAATAATAGGAATTTTAAAAGAGGCCATTGAACGGGCTGTGGAAAAGGGCCTGCTTCCGGGGGCGGATTACCCGGAGCCGGGCCTGGAGGAGCCAAAAATTGAGCAGCACGGCGACTTTGCCACCAACTGGGCAATGGCCTGCGCCAAGGCGGCCCGCATGGCCCCCGCCAAAATCGCCCGGATTGTTCAGGACTCTGTGGAGGACAAACAGGGCGTAATCGAAAAAATTGAGGTGGCAGGCCCGGGTTTTCTCAATTTTTTCGTGCGGCCCCAGGCCTGGAACAGCGTGCTTTCTGCCGTGCTGGAAAAGGGCGCGGATTTCGGCCGCAGCAACTTGGGGGCAGGGCAGAAGGTGCAGGTGGAGTTTGTTTCCGCCAACCCAACAGGCCCCCTGCATGTGGGGCACGGCCGGGGCGCAGCGGTGGGAGACAGCCTTGCCAATGTGCTTGCCGCCACGGGCCACGCCGTGCAGCGGGAATACTACATCAACGATTCGGGCCGCCAGATTCGCACCCTGGGCCTTTCGGTCTATCTGCGGGCCAGAGAGCTTGGGGGAAGCAAGGTGGATTTTCCCCAAGACGGCTACCAGGGGGATTATATCCGCGATCTGGCCAAAGAGGCCCTGGATAAGCAGCCCGGCCTTCTGGATATGGAAGAGGACAAGGCCCTTGCCTTTTGCGCCCGTTTTGCGGCTGACAGCATTCTTGCCGGAATCCGTAAGGATTTGGAGGATTTTGGCGTTACTTACGACTGCTGGTTCTCCGAGCAGAGCCTATATGATTCCGGCGCTGTGGAAGGCTCTTTGGCCTTTTTCAAGGAAAAGGGCCAGATTTACCAGAAGGATGACGCATTCTGGTTTGCCACGGAAAAATACAATGATGAAAAGGACAGGGTGGTTGTGCGGGCAAACGGCCTCACCACCTATTTTGCCTCGGACATCGCCTACCACAAGAACAAGTTCGACCGGGGTTTTGAGCGCATCATAGACATCTGGGGCGCGGATCACCACGGCTATGTTAACCGCATCTGTGCCGCTGTTCAGGCTCTGGGCAGGGAAAAAAATTCCTTCACCGCCCTTCTTGTGACCCTGGTAAACCTGCTCCGGGGCGGCAAACCCCTTGCCATGAGCACCCGTTCGGGCGAGTTTGTAACCCTGAAGGAGGTTGTGGACGAGGTGGGCAAGGATGCGGCAAGATTCATTTTTCTCACCCGCCACCATGAAAGCCCTCTGGATTTTGATTTGGAGCTTGCCAAGGAAAAATCCAATGACAACCCCGTTTTTTATGTGCAGTATGTTCATGCACGGATCTGCTCCATTGAAAAAAAAGCGGCCCAGGAAGGCCTTATAATCACCGGCCCGCCGGAAAAGGCGCTGCTAACCGAGGCCGAAGAGGTGAGGCTTTTGAAAAGCCTTGCCAGATACCCCCAGGTGCTGGAATCCGCGGCCTGCCTTCTGGAGCCCCACAGAATCACCTTTCATCTTTTGGAGCTTGCAGCCCTTTTTCATGCCTATTACAACAAGCACAGGGTGGTGGGGGAAGATAAAGATCTATCTTATGCAAGACTGGCACTTGTGCTGGCAGTGCGCCAGGTGATAAAAAACGGATTGGGCATTTTGTGCGTCAGCTCTCCCGAAAGCATGTGAAAATCCTTAATGAACGAACAATTAACAGGAAAATCAATGCCTTCAGGCTCACGGTCCACAACCCGCGAGAGAACATCGTTGGACGCCAAGTTCGTTTACCTTACCCGCAGGCATATTTTTATTCTGATTGTTTTCTGCCTTGCAGGCATGGGCGCAATGTTCACCCTTGGGGTTTATGTGGGAAGGGGAAATCCGCCCTACCGTTTTGATATTCAGAACATAGAGCTGGAGCTTGCAAGGCTCAAGGCGGTCATGCTGGAAACCGAGAAAAAGGCCCTTGAGCAAAGAATGCGCTCCGGCGAGTTTGATTTCCAGCAGCATTTGAAGGCCCCAGATGAAAACCTGCTTTTTGACCCGCAAACCAAGCCGTTGACATTGCCTGAAGACATTTTGGCGGCCAAGCCCCAGGCCTTGCCCCAAGCCTCCCAGGCCGTGCCCCAGGCGGCCCATGCGCCAATACAGGCTGCTCCCGCCCCTGAAGGCGGGCAACCCCTTGAGCAGGCTGGCGGACCCGCCGTTGAGCAGAGCGGCACGGAGCCGCCCGCCCAAATTCAGGGCGTGGCTGACGGGAGCTGGGCTGTTCAGGTGGCAGCATCCAGGGATGAGGCTGACGCCAGGCGCATCCGCAGGCGCTATGAGGGATGGGGCTTTCCGGCCTTCATTTCAAGCGGCAGGTCCCAGGACGGCGCACAATGGCACAGGGTGAGGATAGGGCCCGTGGCCAGCCAGGAGGATGCCCAGAATCTGCGGGGCCTGATTCTTGGCAAGCAGCCGGAGGCCTTTCTGGTGCGCCTCACAGAGGCTTCCGGGCGATAATCATCTGAACCGCGGCTGATTTGCTGTTTTGAAAATTCCGGGCAGGCCTGTGTTGGCGGTTTTGTCCGGCATAAAAATAAGGACAGGGGTTAACCCATGAAGATAACCAAGCAGGAGATTGAGCATGTGGCAAGGCTTGCCCGCCTTAACCTGGCGGAGCAGGAGGTGGACAAGTTTGCCCGGCAGCTTTCGGATGTTCTTGATTATGTGGATATTTTAAGCAGCGTGGACACCAAAGGGGTTGCCCCCACCTCCCATGCCATACCTGTCTGCAATGTCTTCCGCCAGGACGCCGTGCAGCCATCCCTTTTGCCCGAAGAGGCGGTGAAGGCCGCTCCCCAAGAGGAGGAAAACCAGTTTATTGTGCCCAAGGTCATCTGATGCTGCGGGCCGCAGGCCCAAAGACTTACTCGTATAAAACCGCAAGTATGGTTGCCTTGCCGCCCTTGCCCGTTATGCTGTGGGGTGTGCTTGAAAGGTAGTAAACCGAGTCGCCCGGGCCCAGGTCAAAGCTGTCTTCGCCGATTGTGACCCGTGCGGTGCCGGACAGCACGAAGATGAACTCCTCTCCGTCATGGCTGCTTTTTTCCGCGTCCAAAACCTCCTCCAGCTCAACAACCAGGGGCTCCATGTGGCGGCCCTTCACCTCGTGGGCCAGGCTCAAATACTGGTAAACCTTGCGGCTGCCCTTGGATGATGTGGAGCGGGCAATGGGCTTGCGGTCCCCCCGGCGGGTGACCTCATAGGGTTTGTCCCCCTGGCCGGAGATCATGCGGGAAAGGGCCTGATCCAGGGCGCGGGAAAGGCGCATAATGGTGCCAAGCTGTGGATGGATTGCGTTTTTTTCTATCTGTTCCAGAAAATCAACCTCAAAGCCGGTCATTGCGGCAAGCTGCTCCAGCGACAGGCCTTTTTCCCGGCGCAACTGGGCCACGCGCAGCCCCACATTCTCGGTTTCGCTTTGGGGTTGCTGGCCCACATCCCCGCTTGTGAGGTCTTCAAAATAATCCACATTGATGGAAGGAATGGCGTCTTTTGAGTTCATGGGCTTTATTCCCCTGAAAAAAAACTATAACGGTTGCAGGGCCTTTGCCGGACTTAAACACATTCTTTCTTCCTTAACACAGTAGCAGCCCTGCCTCAAGCCCCGGAAGATGCTTGTGGCAAATCTTTAACATTGACATACGGGCTTTGGGCCGTATTTTCAAGAAATGGCAGAAGCCGCGCCTGAAGTTAAGAACTTTTTTAGGAGTCCGACCTTGAATGTCCTGTTGGTATATGTGGTCACGGAAAACATCAATATGCCCGTGCTGCCTGTGGGTCTGGCCTCTGTGGCCGCAGCCGCCCGCAGGGAGGGGCACAGGGTGACGGTTCTGAACCTGGACTCCAAAAAGCCCCATGAAAAGGCCATAGAGGAAGCGATAGCAAGCCACGGGCCGGATGTGATAGGATTTTCAGTAAGGAACATTGATGATCAGAATGCCCAAAACCCGTCTTTTTTGCTGCAACCTGTCAGGAAAGCCATAGGCCATTGCCGGAAATATACGGATGCGCCAATTGTGCTGGGCGGTGCAGGCTACACCATGTTTCCGCGCCAGGCCCTCCTGTGGCTGGGAGCGGATTTGGGCATTGCCGGTGACGGCGAGGCCCCCTTTGTGGAACTGCTGACAAGGCTTGCCCAAAAGCAGGATATCAGCTCCATAGCCGGCCTGCATCTGCCGGGGGTTTTGCCGCAAGGACAACCCTTTCGGGACAGGAACATCAACAATTGGCCCATGCCGCTGCCCGGCCCGGACCTTGCAGCAAGCCCCCCTGCTGGCGGACCGCCCCTGTGGGTGCCGGTTCAGACGCGGCGGGGATGCCCCTTGATGTGCTCCTACTGCTCCACGCCCGTCATTGAGGGTACTTTAATCCGGAAACGGGATTCGGCCGAGGTGGTCAAGGCCCTGGGCCAATGGCAAAAGGCCGGGTTCAAAAACTTCTTTTTTGTGGACAACACCTTCAACCTGCCGGAATCCTATGCCCTGAAGCTGTGCAGGGGGCTGGCCGGGGCCGGGCCGGACATTTCCTGGATGACCATTGTTTATCCTGCCGGAATTTCGGAGGCCCTTGTTTCGGCAATGGCGGGTGCGGGCTGCAAAGGGGTGAGCCTTGGTTTTGAAAGCGGCAGCCCCCTTATGCTGAAGGCCTTCAACAAGCGGTTCGGCCCCGAAGACATCCGCCGGGCCCGAAACCTTTTTAAAAAACACGGCATTCCGTGCCAGGGATTTCTTCTTCTGGGCGGGCCGGGCGAAACAAGGGATACCGTGCTCCAAAGCCTTGAGTTTGCAGACTCTCTGGAGCTGGAGCATTGTAAAATAACCCAAGGTATAAGGGTGTATCCCGGCACGCGGCTTGAGCAAATAGCAAGAAGTTCAGGCGCTGTGCAGCCCGATGATGACCTTTTGCAGCCAAGGTTTTATCTGGAGCCCGGACTTTCGGGCTGGCTCAACCAGGAAGTGGAATCCTGGACAGAAACCCGCCCCCATTGGGGCAGTTAAACCGCTGTTCAACCACAAGGACTATGTCGCCATGATGACCCAGCAGGAGAAAATCCAGGCGCTAGGCCGCCTGGGCGTGGACCTGAACCAGGTTCAGGATCTGGATGTGCTCATGGAAGCCATCCTCACCCAGGCCCGGCGATTTGTGAATGCGGATGCAGGCTCCATTTATATACGCCAGGATGGAAACCTCCGCTTCACATACACCCAGAACGACACCCTGCAAAAACGCCTGGGACCCGGCGAAAAGCTCATTTACGGCACATTTTCCCTCCCCGTTGACACAAAGAGCATTGCCGGTTTTGTGGCTGTCACGGGCAAGGCCCTGGCCATCACGGACGCCCACGCAATACCGCCGGAAGCGCCCTATGGCTTTGACAAGTCCTTTGATTCAAAAGCCGGGTATCGCACCGGCTCCATGCTCACCCTGCCGCTGAAGAACAGCAGGGGCAACCTTCTTGGCGTTCTGCAAATAATAAACAGCCAGGATGAGCATGGCAGGGTCTGCCCCTTTGGCGAGGATGACCAGCAGGTGATGAGCCATTTCGGCGGCATTGCCGCTGTTGCCCTTGAGCGTGCACAGATGACCCGTGCGCTTCTGCTTCGCATGATAAGCATGGCCGAGATGCGCGACCCCAAGGAAACCGGCGCCCATGTAAACCGGGTGGGGGCTTACAGCCTGGAGCTTTACGAGCGCTGGGCCGCCCGCCGGGGCGAAAACCCTGACGAGCTTGCCAGGATCAGGGACAGCATCCGCATGGCAGCAATGCTTCACGATGTGGGCAAGGTGGCCATAAGCGACCTTATACTTAAAAAGCCCGGCCGATTTGAAAAGGACGAGTTTGAAATAATGAAGCAGCACACAGTGCTGGGGGCGCGGCTCTTTCTGGAACCCCAGTCGGACTTTGACGAGGCTGCCCGCCTTGTGGCCTTGAACCACCATGAGCGCTGGGACGGCAAAGGGTATCCTGGCCATGTGGCCGTGGACACAGGCCTGCCCCTGGCCGGGCATATTCTGCCCGATGGTCAGGCTGCGGGCAAAAAGGGGGAGGAAATTCCGCTTCTTGGAAGAATTGTGAGCCTTTGCGATGTTTATGACGCCCTTTCCTCCAAGCGGGTTTACAAGGAGGCCTGGACAGAGCAGCAGACCCTTGACGCCATTATGCAGGGCTCCGGAACCCAGTTTGACCCGGAGCTTGTGGAGCTTTTTTTCGGGTCTTTGGATGTTCTGCGCTCCATTCAGGGACGCTACAAGGACAAGACAGAGCAATAGGAGCCTATTTTTGCCAGGAAAAGCCCGCCCAGACCGGAAAATGATCCGATGGGTAGAAGGCTGCAAACCGCCCTTCAATGACGCAGGCCTTTTCAACCAGCAGGCCGCCCCTGTGCAAAATCCAGTCAATGCGGCCCTTTTGCTGGTCCGCCTGGCCTGTGAAGCCGTGGTGGGTTCCCTTGTCATTCCCCTCAAACACATCCTTGAACAGGTCAAACTCCCGCGGGCTTTCCGGGCCTTGGCCTAAAAGGAGCTTATGAACAGGGCTGCCGGGCCGGGCGTTGAAATCGCCGGTGAGAATTGCGGGGGTGCCGGACGGGGTGAATTTTTCCAGTTCGTCCAGAATAATCAGGGCGCTTCGGGTTTGAATTTCGCTGTCAAAATCAAGGTGGGTGACTGCCACCACAAGGGCGTTGCCGTCTTTTTCAAAAAGGCCCAGGGTGCATTGGCGGGGCCAGCGGCTTTTTTTGAAGCGGCTGGGTATGTCCGGGATTGGGCTTAAATAAAACCGCCTTTGGGCAAGAGGCTTCCACAGCTTTTTTGCAAAAATCAGGTTGTGCTGCCAGAAGCGCGGGGCAGGCCTTCGCAAACCCAGCATTGCATAATTCGGTAACAGCTCCTGCAAGTGCCCGGCCTGAAAGTCGTTGGTTTCCTGGGTGCATACAAAATCCGCCCCGTACTCTTCAAAAAGGCCAGGCAGGCTTGCCTTGCGGCAGTCCCAGCAGTTGGGGCCGTCATCCGCCAGGCCAAAGCGCAGGTTAAGGCTCATCACGCCAAAAGAATTTCCGGCCGCTGTTTCCATTTTCCGCCCGGCCCGCCCGCTAAATGCGGCTCAAGGCTCTTTCCGCCATTGCCGTTATGGTGAGGCTGGGATTAACGCCCACATTGGCGGAAACAGCCGCGCCATCCACCACAAACAGGCCCGGATATCCGAAAACCTGGTGATTTGTGTCAATGACGCCCTCTTCCGGAGAGCGGCCCATGTGGCAGCCCCCCAGAATGTGGGCCGTGGTGGAGAGGTTGCCCACAGACTCGGAGAGGACATTCAAGGGAATGCCTTCGGCAACCTTTGCAAAAACCCGCGCCGCCTCATTTGCCACAGGCAGGTAGGATGGAATGGAAGCGCCCGCGTCTTGCCTGGTCTGGAGGCCCATTCCAAATGGCCGCAACCTGCTGCGCTCCCAGACCAGAGAAATGCGGTTGTCCATGCTCTGCATGACCGTGAGCACGGAAAGCCGCTTGCGCCAGTTCTTTGCCCGCCAGCTTGCGGTGGCTGCAAATGGGCTTCTGATAAAACCCAACAGGGTGCGCCGGGCGCGGCGGCCCGGATCCTTGTCATCCGAAAGAGGCCCCAGATACCATTTCATGAACCCGAAGCCTTCGGGAAAGCGGTTCTGGGTGATGTGGGTGTTTTCATCCGGGTAGAAGTCCGATGAAATTGCCGTGCCGCGGGTGAGATCCACCTTGGATGCCCTGGACAGAATGGCCACAATGGCCTCGGAATTGGTCCTCACCACCCTGCCGAGCTCAAGGCTTATGTCTGGCAGGGTTTTAAAGGTGTCCCGGCAGGCAAAGAGAAGCTCAAGGGTTCCCAGAACCCCGGCAGCAAGAAAAACCTTTTTGGCTGCAAAGGACGGGCATCTCTGCAAAGAGCGCACAGGGTGGGCCGTGTGGACGATGTAGCCGCCCGAAGGGGAAGGCTCGATTTTGACGGCCTTTCTTTCAGGAAAAATTTTTGCCCCTTTTCGCATGGCCAGGTGCAGGTAGTTTTTGTCCAGGGTGTTCTTTGCGCCCTTTGCACATCCTGAAAGACAATCCCCGCAAAGCCCGCAGCCGGTTCGCGGCGGGCCTTCGCCACCGAAAAAGGGGTCGCTCACCGTTTCCAGGGGGTTGCCGAAATAAATGCCGTTTCTCACAGGGCCGAATGTGTGGCCCGCCCCCATGAGCTGGGCGGTTTCCTCCAGGTAGGCGTCCATCACATCCAGGCTGGGGTTTGTCGTCACGCCCAGCATTTTTTCTGCGGTTTCATAATGGGAGGCAAGCTCCTGCTCCCAGTCCACCCCAAGGCTGCTCCATGCCGGGTCCTTGAAAAAGCCGCTTTTGGGCCGCAGCAGCACGGCCGCATAAACCGTGCTTCCGCCACCCACTCCGACTCCGCCCACAATAACGACATGCTTGAAAAAGGTCTGTGAAAAAAAGCCGGTGCAGCCAAGCCTTGGGGCCCACATCAGGCGGCGCAGGCTTTTGTCGGCCCTTTCCACAGCCTGGGGGGTCACCCAGCGGCCCTGCTCCAGCACGGCCACGCTCAAGCCCTTTTCCGCCAGGCGCAAGGCAGCCACAGAGCCGCCAAAGCCGCTGCCCACAACAACGCAATCATAAGTTTCCATGAGTATTCCCCGCACGAAGTGTTTCCTTGCCGCGCCCTGCTTCAGCAAATGACGGGCCATGTTAACAGGGCATGCCGGCAAAAAACAACCCGGAGGCAGGGTGTTTTTAAAAATAATGTGCGTCCTTCAGGACTGTCAGGCTTGTTTTGGGGGTGTTTGCGTTATATATTTTAAAAATTGGAGCTTTTTGCTCCAAACCATCATCTTCTTCCGGCGAAAGGGGGTTTGTTCATGGAAAAGATCACGGTCACGGTGCTTGCCAGGATGAAGGCGGAAGGCCAGAAGATAACGGCCCTGACAGCCTATGATTTCCCCTTTGCCCGCATGGTGGATGAATCCGGAGTGGACATCATACTGGTGGGCGATTCGTTGGGCATGGTTGTCCAGGGCGAAGCCAGCACCCTGCCCGTTACCATGGAGCAGATGATCTATCACACACGCATTGTGGCCCGTGGAGTGAAGCGGGCTATGGTTGTGGGCGATATGCCCTTCATGAGCTACCAGGCGTCCGTTTCCCAGGCTGTGGAAAATGCCGGGCGCTTTTTAAAGGAGGCTGGGGCTGCTGCGGTTAAGCTTGAGGGCGGCGTATCCGTGGCCCGCACCATTGAGGCCATTGCAGCGGCAGGCATCCCTGTCCAGGCCCACATCGGGCTTACTCCCCAGTCGGTTCACCAGATGGGGGGCTACAAGGTGCAGCGCCAGGAGGACAAGCTGCTGGATGACGCCAAAAAGGTGCAGGATGCAGGGGCCTTTTCCGTGGTGCTGGAAGGCATTCCCTTTGCCATTGCAAAAAAGATAACCGCCTCCCTTGCAATACCCACCATTGGAATCGGCGCAGGGGCGGACTGTGACGGGCAGATTCTGGTGCTTCACGACCTGTTGGGCCTGAATGAGGGCCATGTGCCCAAGTTCGCCAAACGCTACGCCCAGCTTGCCCAGACCGCCAGGGCCGCCCTTGGCCAATTCGTGGGCGAGGTGAGGGAAAAGGCTTTTCCCACCAAGGAGCACAGTTTTAAATAATGCTTGCAGGCGGGCCAGCACAAGGCGGATTTTAACCCAAAGACCTTGCGGAAGGTGTCAGGCTTTGCCTTCAAGCCCCTTCCAATGGCTTCAAAGAAACAGGTTTCACCTCCCTGGTGAGAGGCATTTCACCTTTTTAAGGCTGATTTGTTGTTGAAAACGCCCTTGACATGATGTATATTATTGAACAAAGAGGGTTTTTATGCACCTGAAGCCTGCACCGGGACAAGGCGGGATTCAGGCAGGAAAAGGCAGGGCGCACACCTGTGAAAATTCGGCGTTTCCCACCTTGCTGCTTGCGCCCTGTAGCCGCCTCCCCTTTTGCAGGAGGAGCCAAATCATGCTGACCAGACTTAAAATAAACAGACGCCAGAAGGGTGTCACCCTTGCCGAGCTGCTCGTTGTAACGGTTATAATCGCCATCGTGGCGGGAATCGGCATACCCAACCTCATTGATTACATGCCGAGAATCCGCCTTAACGGCGCGGCCCGCCAGATAATGACGGATCTGGTTGTCACCCGCATGAATGCGGTGCGGCAGAACTGCCGGGCAGAGGTGAAGTTCAACACCAGCGGTCTTTATGAAATCTGGGTGGATGAAAACCGCAACAACAATAAAGATGCGGGCGAGGTAAGGACCATCAACATCAAGACCAACTATTCGGATGTCAACATAACCCGCGCCATCACAATCATTTTCAACTCCCGCGGAGTGGCCACAACCTGGGGTTACACAAGGGTCGCCAACTCAAAGGGCTCAAAGGATATTTACGCTTTCATGGGCGGCCATGTAAAGATCATGTAACAATGTCCCGATAAGCCGCGGGTGCTTGTCAAACAGCATCGGGCGAGGAAAAAGCCATGAATGAGCAATCCTTGAAAATCCGGCGGGCTCCCGCTTTTGCGGGGCGTCGGGGCGAGCAGGGTTTTTCCCTGGTGGAAATCCTTGTGGCCATGACCATTCTTTCCATAGGCCTTCTGGGCATGGCGGCCCTCACCGTGGGCATAATGCACGGCAACACCCAGAGCAAGAATGTGACCGAAGCCACGGCCCTTGCCACGGACCGCCTTGAGTTTTTGCGCAACCGGGGGTTTGGCCAGGTGCCCGCAGGCACGGTCATCACAACGGAAGGCTACGGAAGCATTGCCGGATTTCCTGAATACAGGCGCGTGACCCAGACGCAGATGGATACGCCTGTTGCCGGGGCCGCCAGAATTCAGGTGAGCGTGTTCTGGAAGTTGGATGCGCGCTCCGTGGTTCTGTCCACCATCGTATCGGGGTGAGCCAATGAAAACATTACAAACTCATCGTGAAGCAGGTTTTTCGCTGGTTGAGCTTCTGGTGGCAATGGCCCTTGGGCTTATTGTTCTTACGGGCCTTTCCAACACCTTTCTCATGCAGAACCGGGCCTACGACCAGCAGGACCAGATAATGGTGGCGACCCAGAAGGCAAGGGCCGCAATGGACCTTCTCGCACGCGAGTTGCGCATGGCGGGCTACGACCCCCGCAATGTAGGCTTCGACCCTCTTCCGGTGAGCAGCACCCAGCTTCGCATCCGCACAGATCTTAACGGGGACGGGCTTACCACAGGCACCAACGAGAACCTCATTTATGCCTATGACCCTTCTGAAATGCGCATCACAAGAAATGACGGCTCCGGAGCATTCAGCCTTTCCAGGGATGTGCAAACCTTTGTTTTTCAATACCTTGATGCAAACGGAAATATCACGGCTGTCACTGCCGATGTCCGGGCCGTGCGGTTGAGAATTGTGGTGCGCACGGAAAAGC
>Ga0351933_1049_pt1 | contig 47635 bp, 28 predicted proteins | sample TotcelHT113001L9_FD_206841 | JGI IMG/M metagenome (GOLD analysis project Ga0351933, IMG submission 206841) | Enriched cells from coal bed in the Powder River Basin, Montana, United States - Total cells T11 rep2 HSBNCT.T11.300.1.L9 ... | reverse complement strand
AAGGAAGAGGCGGGGTCTCGGATTGGGCGCACGATCGAGGAAGTGAATTTCATGAACCACCGCCATACGAGTATCGACGTCGTCCCGGCCATTCTGTCGTTGGTTCTGGTCGCCTGCCCGCTGGGCGCCGCGGAGTTCCGGCCGGTTGCCGTGTGGACGGATGCGGAGTGTTACTCGAATCCGCCCGGCAAATACGCGGCGGAGAAGATGATCGACGGCGACCTGGGCACCTACGCCTGCCTGCTGGACGACACCCGCACGGGAAAGGACCCGACAGTCTGCCCGCCCAAGGCGGCGCCGCCGGTGACCGCCACCTTTGTCCTGGATTTGGGCTCGGAGCGGACGGTTTCCGGGGTGCGTTTCGTGGCGCGTAACGCCTGGGTCTATGTGCTGGCGAAGAACGTGAGCATTCTCGCTTGTGCCGATGCCCAGGGCCGCGGGCCAAGCCGGCCGCTCGCAGAGCACCGGGAGTTGCCCGCCACCTCCAACTCGAACTCCGCGCTGGTGGAATGGCCGCCATGCACGACGCGCTACCTGAAAGTGCGCGTCAACGATTCGTACCAGCAACGTTATCCCGGGCCGTGGATGTCGGAATCGCAGCTTCCCTGGTGCCGCAAAGTGGGACTGCCGACGGCAGGCGATGGGAGGAACCTGAACACGCAGATCGCGGAAATCACCTGTTTTGACGCCCGCCCGGCCGATTTTCCCGTCAAGAACCCGCCGGACGTCGCGATGCCTCGCCAGCGCCTGGAACGAGACTGGCTTTATCAGGATGCCGGGCTGGACATTGCTCATGTTTTCACGTCGAGTCACGGCGCTGAAAAAGAACGGGCCATGGTGCATAGCGTGTTAGGCTGCGTTCCCGCTGGGGATTCCGGCGTGAGCAGCATGTCACAGCGGTTGGATCAGCTTGTCAGGGAGCAAGTTGCAGCCTGCGATCCGCGCTGGCGGTCGCTCTATTTCGAGGCCTGTGCGGCGCGGCGAAAGACCCGCCTCCAGGCCCTCCGCGAACGGGCCGCCCAATTCATTTACGTCAAGCACGGCATCTTCGGCTGCATGCAGGGGCTGGTCGGAAAATACGACCTTCCCGACGAACAGGTGCGCGACTACACCTTTGGTTTCAAGCCAGGCGGCCAGCTCTGCCTCGCAGCGGTGCTGGAGAACGGCGAGATCCAGCACGAGGTGTTGCTGGAAAAGCCCGCCGGCGCGATCTGCTATCCCACCCTGTCCTGGGACGCGAGCACGCTTGTGTTCTCCATGCGCGAGGATTTCGAAACCGACTCCTACTACCTCTACGCGATGGACATGGAGACGCGCCGGGTGAGGCAGCTCACTTTTCCCATCCTCAAGGATGGCAAGCCACTCCCGGTCGCCGACTGCGAGCCGGCGTTTCTGCCGGACGGGCGGATCGTCTTCACGTCGACGCGCGACGTTCATATCAGCGACTGCTGGCACCGCGCGGGCGGCAACATCTATTGCTGCGATGCCGACGGCGGCAACATCCGCCGTCGGACGTTCGACCAGCTCATGACGAACAACCCCCAGGTCTTGGAGGACGGCCGTGTCGTCTTTACCCGCTGGGAATACAACGACCGGAGCGCGCTGTTCACCCACCCGCTGATCGCGATGAACCCGGATGGTACGACCCAGGCGGAGTACTACGGGAACAACAGCATGTTTCCGGCGGCGCTGATCCACGCGCATGGCATCCCGGGCTCGGCGAAAGCGCTGGCGGTCATCGCCGGACACCACTCGATCTACAAGGGGAAGCTCGGCCTGATCGACCGTCGCCAAGGGACCCAAGCGGGCCGCGGGATCGAGTTTGTGAACACAAAGCTCAATGGAGCCCCGGGGCGGGAGTCTGCCGACTTCATCCGGCCCGAGCCGCCGGATCCGGCCAGGCCTTACCTCGATCTGAAGATCGACGTTTTCGGACAGTTCGGACCTCAGTACGCGCATCCGTATGCGTTCGACGAGGACAACTACCTGTGTTCCTTTTGCCCGGAAGGGTACCTTCCTCCCTTCGGTCCTTTCCATCCTCCGCTGGGCGTGTACTACATGCGTCCAGACGGCGTGCGCGAACTGCTGGCGTTCGACGACTGGCAAGGCACGGGACAGGCGATTCCCGTGATGACCCGCACACCGCCCCCCGTGCGCGCGTCGCTCGTTCACCCGCGTGACAACGACGGGGTCTACATCGTTCAGGACGTCTATCAAGGGCCGGGGCTCGCCGGCATCCCCCGGGGCACGGCAAAGAAATTGCGAGTTATCGCCCTGGAGTACCGCGTCGCCCGCATGGGCTACGGGCAGAACGGGGGCGAGTGCGAAACCGGGCTCTGCCAGACGCCGATCTCGCTGAACAGTGGCAGTTGGGACGTCAAGCATGTCCTCGGCGAGGTCGACATCGAGGCGGATGGCAGTTGCAGTTTCGCGGTGCCCGCTCGCACCCCGGTCTACTTCCAGGTGCTCGACGCCAAAGGCTACACCATCCAATCGATGCGCAGTTGGTCGACGCTCCAGAACGGCGAGCATTTCTCCTGCATCGGCTGCCACGAGAACAAGCTGGAGGCGGGACCGCGGGAGATGCCCACCGGGAATACTAAGCTGGCGCTCTCGAAACCGGTCCAGAAGCTCCAGCCTCTTGCAGGCAAGGAGCATCCGTTGATCCGCCGACTGGCGTCTCAGTCCTGGCGGGACAGTGTGGAAAACTACCTGGGAGTCAACGCCCCGCGCCCCCTCGACCCAAACGCGCCGGTGGACGGCTTCAGCTACGTGCAGGAGATCCAGCCTATCTTCGATCGGCACTGCGTGAGTTGCCACAACGAGTCACAGATCGGGAAAAGCAAAATCAGCTTGACCGGAGAGGTAGCTCGGCCGGAGAGCATCACTCTGATCGGCGCGGGCCACGTGGACCCCAAACGGGCCTACACGCAGTCCTACGTCACGATCACTACCTCGGGCGATCCCGACAAGAACCCGTGGATGACGTGGCTGAAACCCCGCAGCCGCGCCGTGATGCTTCCGCCGTATCACACGGGCGCCTGCCAGAGCAAAATCATGGATTTCTTCGAGCCCGCCCATTACGGCGTGCAGGTGAGCGAGAACGAAAAACGCGCGTTCGCCTGCTGGCTGGACCTGCTCATTCCCTTCTGCGGTTCCTACACGCAGCACAACACCTGGACCGATGCGGAAAAGGCCGAATACAGCTACTTCCAGGAAAAACGCCGGGCCTATGCCGCCGCCGAATTGGAGTCGATACGCCGATCGTCCGCAGAATCAAGACCGCCCTGATCGAAGTCCTGTTGTGTACCGCCCCCCGGCCTGGACGGCATGCCTTCGTTCTGCTAAGCCGTGCCGTGCCGCGCCGGGGCACACGCGCCAAGCGTGGCACGGCCTACTTGTTGGCCGCGGGCGGCGCGAATGTGGGACTGCTTTCGCGCGGCAGCACGCGGGAGGGCGAAACGGCCGTAGCGGCAGGTCTGCCCAGCGCGGACTTCGGTCGCACTTCAGGCACGGCTAACAAGTAAACCCTTGCCACGCCGAGCAGGGCCAATGCCCGCCATCCTGAACGCGGGCTGCTACGGCGGCGACCAGGCGATTGCCGCCCCCCGCGGGGAAGGCAAGACCTCGATCGTCCAGTGCGTGACGATCTACTGCGTGATGCACGGCATCCTCTCGTTCCCGCTGATCGCCGCCGCCACCGGCCCCAACGCCGAGCAGATCCTGGCGAATATCAAGTACCAGCTCGAACGCAACCAGGCCCTGGCCGACGACTACCCCGAAATCTGCGATCCGATCTTGGCCCTGGACGGAACCGCCCAGCGGGGAGCCACGCAGACGGCCAACGGCAAGCGGACGTTCCTCAAGTGGGCGCAGGATTACATCGTCCCGCCCACCGTCCGCGTCCCGGACCATTGGGATCCGCGCCTGCGGCCGGGCCAGCTGTCGCTGGGCAGCGGGGCCGTCATCACCACGCGCGGGCTCGACTCCGCGATCCGCGGCGTGCTGGTCGGCACCAAGCGTCCCGATTTGGTGATCATCGACGACCCGGAGACGTGCGACTCGGCCCGTAGCGGCGTCCAAACGGACCTCCGCGCCCGCGCGATCGAGGCGGACTTGGCCGGCCTCGGCGGTCCCGGCAAGCGGCTGGCCCGCGTGATGCTCACCACGACGATCGTCAGACAACATCATCGCCGACCGCGGCCTCGTCCGTGCATGACGAGTTTTCGTAACGTAAGAGCTGCGAAGTAGCTCCGATTTCTGAAGGGTCAGAAAAGATGCCGCGACCGCCCTCGAAGCGTTCCGCCGCGTCAAGATCACCGACCCCACGGATGATCTTGCTGTCGGCGAACCACGCGTCGAATTCGCTCAGGCGTGAGTTGGTGAAATGCTCCTGTTTTGTCAAGGATTGCCTTGTTTCCGTTTCTGTGTCTCGGCTTGCGTTTTCAACAGGTCGGCCTGCAGCTTCCGGGCCTCGTCTTCCAGGAACGTACGGCAGAAATCGCCCAGCCGTTTCCTCGACAGGTCCAGGATGGTGGGGCCGGGGCTGTAGTTCAGCCGGGTTTCTTTGTCCACCATCGTTCGCATGTCCGTCTCGGCCGCCTCCAGATCGCCCGTCTCCGCATAAGCGATTCCCCGGTAATAGAGCGCGTCGGCCATGACCATTTCGGTTTCCGGACAGAGCCAGCTCAGATGCAGGGCGCCCTGGCCGGGACGGTCGGCGAACCATTCGATCAATTCGCCGAACCTCCTCTGCTCGACAAGAATCGCCATCTGGCGGCGTATCGAGAAGGGCGGCAGCGGGATGCGTTTTGCCAGCTCCAAGGCGCGCTGGTAGTCTTTCCCGCCCGCGGCGCATTCTGCGGCGCGGTCCAGCACCTGGGTCCGGAGTCGCTCGCTCAGGCGGGCGTTCTCCGCCAAGTCCGCATAGGCGGCGACCGCCTTGGCTGCCTCGCCTGCGTCGCAGAACGCTTGTGCGGCGTTCATCCGCGACTGCACGCTCGCCGCCCATTCCTCGTCGTACGGCCAATCTTCCTTCCAGAAATGAAAGTCGCGGAACGCCTCCGGCTGCAAGCCGATGCCGCGCAGGACGACCTCCGGATTCGTGGCGAACAGGCCATCGAAATCCTTGTTCTGAACCTGTTGCCATCCCTGCCTAAAGCCGAGGGCTCCGGGCAGGTGCGGGTTTGCGACCAAGGAGCCGGTGTCTCCCACGTCCGCGCGATACTCTGGCAGCGTCAAATTGTTGATGACCAGCCGCTCCGTCTCCGGCCACCGCGTGTAGAAGCAGTTGTCCGCCTCGACCGTTCCCGATGCCAAGTGTACGAAGCAGATGTGTACCTTGGCGCGGGTGTTCTCGCCGAAGATGCAGCGTCTGACGGAAGCCGGTTCCGTGGCATTATTGTACACGTGGAGGTGCGTGATGAGGGGACTGATGAAGACGCTGTTCTCCACGAGCAGATCGGGGCAGTGGTGGAACATCGTGGCTTCCATGCTGTGCATGAAGACGCAGTTGCGTGCGTGGAGACCGGCACAGTCGTGCGCCACGAAACATCGGCCCCAGCCGCCGCTGAAATGGCAACGCGTGACTTGCAGGTCCGCGCAATCGCGGGCAAAGATCGCGCCGCCTTCGGCCCCGGCGACATTGTCCTCGATGCCGGCATAGCCGTTGAAATACAACGAGTCCAAGCGATAGTGATGCTTGCCGTACAGCACGAAACCGACCTTGAGCGTCTCGCCCATGCCGTCAATCGTCGCCTTTTCGCCCGGCATCGCCCGGAACGTGATCGGCCGGCCGGGCTCGCCGGTCGCGCGGAAGTAGAAGGTTCCGGGATACGTGCCTCCGGCCAGCAGGACCGTGTCGCCGGGGCGCACGCGGTCGGCGGCGGTCTGGAGCGAGTGCCAGGCCGTGGTGCGGCTCAATCCGTCCCGCGCGTCGTCCCCGTCCGGCGCAACATGGTACGTCGCCGGGTGGGCCTGCCGAGGTTCGAGGACGAATTCGACCGGCGCCGTCTCCGCCTCCGGCAGCCTGAATCGCCGTGCGGGGTCTGCGCTGGGCGAGATGCTCTTGGGAGTGACCTTGACAGAGTACTTCTTCCCCGCTTCGAGCCCGACCAGGCTGTAGCTGTAGAACGCATTCTGAGAAATCGGCGTCTTGTTGACGTACTCGGGCACGTCTCCCCAGCGCAGGTCAACCTGAACCGGCAGCGTGCTCCACCATTCGACGTCCGCACTCGTGCCGCTTCGCGAATGGACGAACGGTCCCATGAGTTTCAATTGCACCGGCTTCCACGCCCGGTAGGGACCGATGGCCGTGCTGAGCGGCCCCCGTCCGCTGAACCGGAATTCGTTCGCTACGATCGTCGCGTTGTTTGCCTTGCCGAGTTCCGGCGCCTCGACGGTGGAATGCGCGTCGTGCCGCGGGCGCAGGTCAGCCCACGAGACGACTTTCCCGCCCACCCGCCAGCACTGCGCTGCATCGGCGTAGCTGTTGTAGGAGGAATATCGCACGGATTCGAGCGAATCGGTCGTCACGGCCGGCGCCGCAGCGTACAGGTTTCCGCTCAGCGTCGCTTGCGAGCAGGCCTGCAAATCCAGGGGGACCGTGAACAGATTGTGCGTCATGCGCAGTCCTTCGAGCTGCTCGGCTCGGACGGACGGGCCGGAGAAGACACAATTGGAGAACTCGATGTCCTGGCCCTTCGTCGCGATGACCGGGCCGGAGATTTCCAGCCGCTCGAAGGACACCGCCTGGCCGTCAACGATGCGCAAGCCACCTGCGATGACGACTGGCTCGACGCCCCGTCCGCGGATGCTGACGCCGCGCGTGGCAACGGCCAAATCGCCCGCATACCGGCCGGGAGCGACGTACAGCGTATCGCCGGGTCGCAGTTGGCCGACGGCCCGCGCGGGCGTCTTCCATGCCGCGGTCATGGACAGACCGTCGAGACCGTCGTTTCCGTCCGTCTTCACGTAATAGATGTTGGGCTGGTAGGGATACGGCCCCGCGTACGTTCCGTCTTGCCGCGGTTGGGAGAACGAGGAGGCCGCTTGCAGGCGGAAGTCGAAATTCAGCGGATCGGCAAAGTGGGTGTCGAGGAATTCATGGAACTCCTGGTGCCCGTCGGGCAGCAAGATCGTGGTGGGACGTTCCCCTTCGCGGACGTTGCGGCCGCCGATGATGCCGTGCTGAAAGTTGCCGAACTGACAGTCTCGGAAGGCGATGCACCGTTCGGCAACGACTTGCTCAAAATACCCGGACAGACCGCTGCCCTTGGCCCAGAAATCGCCGCCGGGATTGCCCCAGGCAATCACCTCTTCCATCAAGCACATCGCCTCGCTCGCCCGGCCGCCGTAGAATCGCGCCCCATAGGTCTGGTTGAGGAACGACTGGCAGTTGCGAATCGTTTCGCCGTCAGGATTGTAGGCGACGATACCGTCGAGCCGGTTGGCGTAAGCTCGGCAATCCTCCACCAGATTCCTCCCCCCCTCGCCGGGCTGATTCGTATTCGAACCGACGCCGCTGTTCAGCGTGATACCGCTGGCGTTGAAGAACGCCGTACAGCGGCGGACGACGCACTGCTGCGTCTGGTGCAGCAGGAAACCGCTGGTGGGCAGCAGCAGGACCTCCTTTTCCACGGCCGTCCTGTACCCCGACGCGGCAAGTCCGTCAAGCACGACCCGCCGGCACTTGAGCAGGTGGAAGCCGTTCCCCCGGAGCACGCCGAGCGTGGAATGATGACGTTCCGGCGGCTGGAAATCGGAACTGGAAACGTACAGCTTCGCGGCCTGGGCGTCGTAGAAGAATCGGCCGGGCCCGAACTCCAACGCGACCGCGTCCGCCGCCGGCGCCAGGTTCGTCAAGGTATCGGCCTCGTGGACGGAAAGCACTTCCGTTTCGCAATCGGCGACGTAAACAAACCGCCGACCCGGGACCTGTGCAAAGTCCAGCCCCGCGTCGCGGTCCCCGCGCAGGACGACCGTACCTGGCAACTCTGCCCGGATGAGCGTTTCCTTATTGAGATCGCCAAAGTCGGAAAGCGTCACGTTCTCGAAGTACTCCCCCGGGCCGATCGTCAGCGTATCGCCGGGCTGCAATGCGTTCACGCCCGCCTGGATGGTCAGAAAGGACGTTGCGCGACTCGCGCCGTCATGGGCGTCGGTCCCTTGCTTGTTGACGAAGTACTCCGTGCCTTGGCCGGTGTCCGTTCTCCGCAACTGGCACCAATGACTCAGCGAGTTGCCGGCCACGGCGACGATGGCCCCATCGAGCACGTCGCCCCGCAGTTTCAGATCCAGCTGCAGATGGTGTTGAGGACGCCGTTGGCGACGAGTGGCGTCTCCAGTTTCGATTCGGCCGGGCATGTTTCCCGAGAAGCGTCCGTTGGATAACCTGGCGTTGGCGACCGGCACCGGCCGTTGGTCGCCGAGTCGGGCGTGGATCTCGCCCGAGTCCTGGAATGACAGGGTCAAGGAAAAATCGCCCGCATACGTTCGCACGGCTCCCTCCCAATCGCCCAGCAGTTCAGAGACGGGGGCATCATGCGACGGCTTTTCGGACGTTACCAGCGCCTCGCGGCGTTTCCTTTCGTGCTGGGCCAACTTCTCCGCGTAGCCCGGAATCAGCGCGGAGAGGATGTCTGTTTCGATCGTCCAGGGAAGCCGGCAGAACTTGTTCGCCGCCGCGGCCACGACAATCCCTTCGTCGGGCAGCATCAGAATCTTCGAGGCGGCGCCGCCCATTCCTCCGCCGTGACTAATCCGCTTGCCGAGTTCGTCGTCGTCGATCACCCAGCCGATGCCGTAGCAGGAACCGGGACACAGATTGAGATCGGCTAGGTTCACGGGGGCCATGCAGGCGGTCGCCACCCGCATGGCGGCCCGGGTCTCCTGGGACAGGATGGCCTTCTGGTCCGGGCTGCCTTGGCCCAGGTGAAACATGCCGAAGCGAACCAGGTCGTGCATGCTGGCGTAGACGGCCGAGGCGCCGGCGTGGTCCGTGGTGTAGAAGGGAATTGGCGTGTCGGAATCGTCGTACCGAACGGCCGCAAACTCGGCCAGTTCGGCAGCGATGTCCGCCGAGGTCCGGGTCATGCCCAGGGGCAGAAAGACCTCGTCCCGCAGAAACTCGGCGTACGTCATCCCGGAGGTCCGCGCGATCAGGTGGTCCAGGATGCCGTAGCCAAAGTTGCTGTACCGGTATCGCTCGCCGGGCAGCGCCACGACGTTGCCGTAACGTCGGATGGATTCCTCCATCCGCGGCTTGAAAGGGATTTCCTCGGCCGTGTAGAAATGCGCGTGGCCGGCCAGTCCGGCCGTGTGATTGGCCAGACGGCGGAGGGTGACTTCCTCCGGATCGCCGATCCAGACCTTCATCTTGGCGTCCCGCGCCAAGTATCGGTCGGCGGGCGCGTCGAGGTCCAGCTTGCCCCGTTCCACGAGCACCATCAGGCCCGTGGCGGTGATGGGCTTGGAGACCGACGCCAAGGAGTACATCGTCTGCACCGTGGCGGGGATTCGCTGTTGGAGGTCGGCCCATCCGAAGGCTTCTTCCCAGATGATTTCCCCGTTTCTGGCAACGGCAACCGCGAAAGACGGCACGCCCGACTCCGCCATCTCCTGCAGAATCTTCCGCCTGACGTCGGCGAACCACTCGTCCCCGTTACCCTCCGTCCCTGGTGCGCCCGGGGCGGGTTCCTGTGCCTTGGCGGTCAACATTGCTCCCGGGAACAAACAACAGGCTAGGCAGAGGGCCACGAGGCCCGCACGGATTGAATGCATCGGCGTACGTCCGCTCGCTGATGTTGGAAACGCGTCCATCGCAAACACCCCATCAAATTGCGAGCATGAGCAGATCAACAGGACAACGCCCAAGTATGTGCCTGGCAAGACGCGATTGTCAACCGCTGGCGTCTGCCGGCCGGCAGCGCTTTGGCAGCACAGAACGATTCAATTCTTCGTTGCTCTTTGTGGCCTCTGTCACAAATATCAGCCTCGCAGGCGATATCCACTGGCCGCGAGCAGCTCACGAACACGAGCCAGGTGATCGCCCTGAATTTCCAGCGTGTCATCCTTCAGCGTACCCCCGGCACCGCAGGCGGTCTTGAGCCGGCCCAGCAACGCGGGCAGGTCATTTTCCTCCACCGCCAGGCCACGAACGACGGTCACAACTTTGCCCTTCTTGCGTTTTTCGACGGTCATCTAGGCCATTTCTTTCGGCCGCCAAAGCTGAACCAATCGCCCGCCGGGCGGAACCGCCAGGTCCTGCCAGCGGTCGATGTCCAAAGCCACTTGGGCCAGCGCGGCGGTGGGCATGGCTTCCTGCTGTCCCGTCAGGTGCCACACCAGTCCTTCCAGTCCCGGATTGTGGGCCACCACCAGGACGGTCGCGCACCGATCCTCGACCTCGCGAAGGACCTCGATGAATTGACTGGGGTAGGCCTCATAAAAGCGACTGGTCGTCTGAACCTCTTCGACAGCGCCACACGCCTTGGCGACCTTCGAGGCGGTCTTGCGAGCACGTTTGGCGGTCGAGCTGACGATCAGGTCGGGTACCAGCTTATGTTCCAGCAGCAGCAATCCGATCCGGTCTGCATCCCGCTTGCCGCGTTCGGTCAACGGGCGATCGTGATCCGGCAAGTTCGGTTCGTCCCAGCTGGATTTGGCGTGGCGGAGAATGAGCAGAGTCTTCATGGGGCTTGCGGGATATTCGCGTCGCGGAGTGCCACATCTAGGTGGAGGAATTCGCCTCTTGCCGTTCGGTCTTACGCTTCTTGAGCCGATCTTCGGCCCAGGCGGCGGCCCCCATCACGGAAGCGTCGTCGCCCAGCTTGGCCACAACCACCTTGAACATATTGGCCAGCGGAGGCATGCAGGTATTGCGGGCCACGGTGGTCACCGGTTCGAGGAACAGCTCGGGCAGCGCCTCGACCAATCCGCCGCCGAGCACGATGATGTCGGGGCACATGATGGTTACCAGGTTGCCCACCGCCATCCCGATTTTCTCGGCGGCGCGGCGGATGATCTGCTCGACCACCGTGTCCCCCTGCTTGATCGCTTGGGCCAGCACGGCGCTGCGGATTTCGTTCAGATCCGAGCCGATGGCCTGCCGCACGTGGGGAGCCTCGCCGCGATAGGCCGCTTTGGCGACTTCGGCGGCGATCGCCAAGCGGCTGGCCTCGGTCTCCAGGCAGCCGTACCGCCCGCATCCGCACAGCTTACCGTGCGAATTGACCTGAATGTGCCCGATCTCCATCACCGAGCAATACTTGCCTCGCAGGATCTTGCCCTTGTAAACGCAACCGCCGCCGATGCCGGTCCCCGGAAAAACGCCCACGGCGCAGCGCGCCGACTTGGCCGCTCCAAAGCGATATTCGCCGTACACGCCGACGTCAACATCGTTGGCGATGAAAGCCGGACAGCCGAATTCCTTCTCCAGGGTCTCGCGAAGCGGCATGTCCTCCCATCCCAGATTGACGGCTTCCAATAGTTTGCCGCTTTCCATGTCCACCGGGCCGGGAAAACCGACGCCGATCCCCCCCCAACTGCTTGCGGTCGATGCCGGCGTTTTCCACCGCTTTACGAATCGTTTTGACGATTCTCTCCTGCCCGGCCTCCGTCCCACCATGTTCTTTGGTTCGCTTCCGTTCCTGTCCCAGTTCACGAAAGCTTGCATCGTAGACTTTGGCCAGCATCTTCGTGCCGCCGAGGTCGAATCCGATCCAGTACGGCGGTTGATTTGCATCGCTCATGGGTCACGGGTTCCTGAAGGCGATATTTCGAGGGCGGTTGAAATGGCGCACCAGGAGCGCCGCTTGTAAAAAGTCGCCAGGCATCCTCCTGCTCAGAGCGGCAGAGATCTCCTCGCCGCTCTAGGATAACAAACTTCGTCGTCAATGCGACCGGTACGAATCGTTCTGGAGAAAAAACCTGGGCGCTTGCAGGGCAAGGGCCTTTGCGATAAACTCCCATCTCCATTTGTGTACTCTACCCTGAATGGTTCCAGATTCTACCTGCCTCCAAGCGTGCTTGGTGAACACATAAACGAACTCGGATTTTAGCTTTTGTTGGTCAAACACGAGGTTACAGGACAATGTTGCGACAAAGTTTTCTTTTCCGCTGGAGCCGTATCATCGGATTGGCTGCGGTTCTGTTGCTGGTCGGATTGTGTGGGGGTGCCCAGGCTCAGGAGGGCGTCGCGGAGTCGACGGCCGCCGCAGCCGCCGCGGACAACGAGATGATCGTTGTGCTGATTTGGTCGATTGCGTTTCTCGCCTCGATCGTCGCTCTGGTTCAGGCGTATTTCTTTTTCAAGGCAATGATGTCCGCTGATGAGGGCACCGAGCGGATGAAGGAGATCGCTGGCTATGTGCGCGAGGGCGCGAACGCCTACCTGTGGCAACAATACAAGGTGGTCGCCGTCTTTTTTGCGGTGATTTTTGTGTTGTTGGCCTACGCGGCGTTCGGCTTGAAAGTGCAGAGCGGGTGGGTGCCATTCGCCTTTTTGACGGGCGGCTTCTTCTCCGGTTTTGCGGGGTGGTGCGGGATGAAGACGGCGACTTATGCCAGCAACCGGACCGCTGCCGGTGCCCAGCAGTCGTTGAACGCTGGCCTGCAGGTCGCTTTCCGCTCGGGAGCGGTGATGGGACTCACCGTGGTCGGCCTGGGGTTGTTGGATATTACATTGTGGTTCGCCGTCCTGTACTGGCTGGTGCCCGCGATCACGCCATACAGCCTGACGCTGGTACAAATCACCGTCACCATGCTGTGCTTTGGCATGGGAGCCAGCAGCCAAGCATTGTTTGCCCGCGTGGGCGGTGGCATTTTCACCAAAGCCGCCGATGTGGGGGCAGATTTGGTCGGAAAAGTCGAGCAGGGCATCCCGGAAGACGATCCCCGCAACCCGGCGACCATCGCCGACAATGTGGGTGACAACGTGGGCGATGTGGCTGGCATGGGAGCTGACCTGTACGAATCCTATTGCGGTGCGATTCTCGCTACCGCCGCGTTGGGCGTTGCCGCCTATTCGACGAACCATTTGGTTCCCGACGAAATGAAGAGCAACGTGGCGGCCCAACTCCAGGCGATGCTGCTGCCGATGGCCATTGCCGGCGTTGGTATCTTCCTGTCAATCCTGGGCATTTACACGGTGCGGACCAAGGAGGAAGCCACGCAGAAGAACCTGCTGGCGGCTTTGGGACGAGGCATCAATGTCTCGACGCTGCTGGTGGCGGTCTCGGCGATTGGTCTGGCCTACTTCCTGATGCCGCGAACGGCAGGGACCTTGCTGTACGGCATTCCCGGCGTGGCCTTTAGCGTGATCGTCGGTCTGCTGTCCGGTTGGTTGATCGGAAAATGGACCGAGTGGTCGACCAGTGACGAGTACGCGCCCACCCAGAGGTTGGCGGACCAAGCGCTGACCGGTCCGGCGACGGTGATCATCGGCGGGATCGCGGACGGCATGATGAGTGTCTGGTTTCCCGTGTTGGTGGTGTGCGGAGGCATGGTTTCGGCCTTCGGGTTTGCTGCGGGCTGGAACTTTGCGGATATCAACTACTTTGCCCTCGGGCTTTACGGTGTGGGCATCGCGGCCGTCGGGATGCTCAGCACGCTGGGGATCACGCTGGCCACCGACGCGTATGGTCCGATCGCGGACAACGCGGGCGGCAATGCGGAAATGTCGCATCTGGAGCCCTACGTACGGGAACGCACCGATGCCCTGGACAGTTTGGGCAACACGACCGCCGCGACGGGCAAGGGCTTTGCCATCGGCTCGGCGGCCCTGACCGCGTTGGCACTGCTGGCGGCCTATGTGGAAGAAGTCCGCATCGGTTTCGAGCATTGGGGAGAATCGCTGGTTGCCAACGAGTTGGCTGGTGAATCCACCGGCTTTTTCAAGGCTTCCGAAGGCTTTGTGGTCCAGAAAAAGGCCGACGGCCATTCGCGGACCTATTTGGCGATGCCGATCGACCTGCGTCACCCGAAACTCGAGCAAAGCTGGAAAGCGTTGACATTCACCTCGGCTCAACCCGCGGTGATCCCGGCCGGCATGATCGAATACAATCCCGCCGATAACACTGCGGTGTTCACGGCCACCAACACGCCGTTGGTTCCGGTACACGAGGCGACGCTGCCCGCGTTTGCCCAGTTCTACGACAGCTCGGTGATGAATCCCAAGGTGTTGGTCGGTGTGTTCTTCGGTGCCATGTCCGTCTTTGTGTTCTGCGCGATGACGATGAAGGCCGTCGGGCGAGCCGCCAAGGGGATGGTCGAAGAGGTGCGCCGACAGTTCCGGGAAAGGCCGGGAATCATGCTGGGAACCGAACGTCCGGACTATGCCAGCCCCGTGGCCATCAGCACCCGAGCGGCCCAGCGGGAGATGATCCTGCCGTCGATTCTGGGCTTGAGCCTGCCGGTCGTTACAGGGTTGGTGCTGGGAGTTGCCGGCGTCTTGGGCCTGCTGGTCGGCACGTTGACCTGCGGGTTCTGCGTAGCGATTTTCATGGCGAATTCCGGTGGTGCCTGGGATAACGCCAAGAAACGCATCGAACGCGGCACGCACGGCGGCAAAGGCACCGATGCCCACAAAGCAGCGGTGGTCGGCGATACCGTCGGCGATCCGTTCAAGGATACCAGTGGTCCAAGCTTGAACATTCTCATCAAGCTGATGATGATGGTGAGCGTTGTGGCGGCTGGCTTGGTCGTCCGCTACAGCCTGGTTGCGATCGGCGTTTTCTAAGCCCGCGACGCTGGCCCGAACAGTTGTACGACAAGAACGCGGAGTGCTTTGGCACTCCGCGTTTTTTCTTTGCTCGGTGGTTCAAGAAATGAATAACTGGCTGCGCTGTTTTGCTACAAATGCCTCGGTTTGATACATCAAGAAACGAACAAGGCGAGTCTGCGAAACCGGATGATCCGGAGTTCGCCAACTCGCCCTGAACGCTCTGCGGACACATGTCAGTGGGTGTAAGAAGTGGCCTTCGTTCCTGTTTCACGCCACCTCGCTAGCCTAGTCTTCAGCTGTAAATCTCTGCCGTCGTTCAGTTTAGGAACCAAAAAGATCCATCCACCGAACGTCAAGCTTGGCATTTGCCTCTTTCTCTATGCCAGCCCCTGATGTATACAGTGCCATGTTCTGAACATGTGACCTCGACGGACGAATTAGCAAACTGCGTGCCGATTTTTCTGGTGATGCGGATTGTTGCGTGTGCGAGCCCGAGGGCTCGGCAAAAACTGGAAATATTTGCCCGTGAACGGCTCTGTTAGGTATACTTGGTTGCTGGGTTCTCGCAATTTTTTCGAGTTGCATGTTTTTTGCCGCGTGCGGCAGGTTTTCCGATTCGTGACATGAGGGATGCTCCTTGCCATGTTTCGTCAACGAATTCTTTCCTGGGTCGCTCTCGTGCTCGCGCTCGTCGTCACGGAGCCACGTACCGCCCGATCACAGACTGTTCGGAAGTTGGCGCCGGGCATTTTGACGGTCATTTCGCCGGAACCGCACGAGGAAGAGACGTTTCATGGCCCGATAACCTTGTCGGTCTCGCAGCTCGATTGGACCCCAAACTTCACCCCCAAGACGGAAACTTTGCGAGAGAAGACCGCCAACGTCACGATACGCCATAACGTTTGGAACTTGGAATTCGCGTTCAAGCCGATGCGCATGGTGTATGTCGATATTCCTCAGCCAACGGGGAAAATGCAGCGAAAGCTGATCTGGTATATGGTTTACCGCGTGCGTAATCTCGGCGGTCATCTGAATCCCGTGTCTGCCGAGGACAAGACGTACAAGCCGGAAATAGTCGACGAAGTCTTGAACGTCGGGGCGACGGAGCCGAGCAATACCGTTCGCTTTTTCCCGCATTTTGTTTTGGAGAGTTCCGAAGTCGGCAAGGCATATTTGGATCGTATTATCCCGTCCGCGGTACCCGTAATTCAGTTCCGCGAGATGCGTGGCGCGAAACTCCATAATTCCGTGGAGATCAGCCAGGTTTCGATCCCGGTTGTTCCCCGCGATGGTGGTCCTGGCGCCTGGGGTGTGGTGACATGGGAGGATGTGGACCCGCGGATCGATTTTTATTCCGTGTACATCCAGGGCCTGTCGAACGCCTTTCAATTGGGAGCATCGCCGACCGGAAGCGTTGTCCAGCGTCTGAAAACGCTGCAATTGAACTTCTGGCGTCCCGGGGACGCGGAATACGAGCACGAGGGCGAGATTCGCTATGGAGTTCCTGCGGTGACCGACCCGAACGAGCAGGCGACGATCAATGCTCATTACAACCTCGAGCGACGGGTTGATTATCTCTGGGTTTTTCGCTAAAACTAGCGGTTTCCGAAAACAACCCCAGTCAATGGTTCTAGCGAGATAGGTGTGCAATGGCTCACAAGAAAGGTCAAGGTTCAACCCGGAACGGCCGTGATTCCAACGCCCAGCGGCGTGGAGTCAAGCGATTTGGCGGTCAAGCGGTGAGGTCCGGCAATATCCTGGTCCGTCAGGTAGGGACGCGATTTCGTCCGGGACGGGGTGTAGGCATGGGCACCGATTATACGTTGTTCGCCTTGGTGGACGGCGTGGTGCAGTTCGATTGTGGCGGGCGTCGCGTGAACGTCGTGGTACCAAATAACTGACACGGCCCGGGTTGCAGCGAGCGTATATCAAAGGACGCCTGTACGGGCGTCCTTTTTTCATGGATCGAGTTCGGCATGTTTGTCGATCGCGTCGAAATCGAAGTTCACGCCGGTGACGGCGGTTCCGGCTGCATGAGTTTCCGGCGAGAGAAGCACGTCCCGCACGGTGGGCCGGACGGCGGCGACGGCGGCAACGGCGGCAGCGTGGTGGTCATCGCGCGCGAAGGCGTGGACAGCCTTTCGGCGTTGGCCCACCGCAAGTTTTGGCGTGCCGACAAGGGGAATCGCGGCGAGGGCGCGAACCGCCACGGCCGCAACGGGCATGACTTGACGATCCTGGTGCCGCCAGGAACCGTCGTGATCGACGCCGAGAATCTGTTCGTCCTCAAGGATCTGACTCGGCCGGAGGAACAGTTCATCGCCGCCCGCGGCGGAAAGGGCGGTTGGGGCAACACGCATTTCAAATCCTCGACGCATCAAGCCCCGCGGGAATTCACCGAGGGCGAAAAAGGCGAACGCCGCCAGCTGATTTTCGAACTCAAGGCCATCGCCGACGTGGGCCTGATTGGCAAACCCAATGCCGGCAAGAGCACCCTGCTCAGCCGCCTGTCGAAAGCCCGGCCCGCGATCGCCGCTTATCCGTTCACGACCAAGCAGCCGAATTTGGGACGCGTACAGATCGACGCGGACCGCTCGTTCGTCATGGCCGACATCCCGGGATTGATCGAAGGCGCCCACGCCGGCGTGGGGCTGGGCTTGGAGTTCCTGCGGCACGTGGAACGAGCCGGGATCCTGATCCACCTGCTCGAACCCTCGCCGCTGGACGGGACCGAACCCCTGGAAAACTACCGGGCCATTCGCAATGAACTGCGGCAGTACAACGAACAGCTGTGCCAGCGGCCTGAAATCGTCGTGGTGACCAAGTGCGAGTTGCCCGACGCCGCCGATATCCGTCAGCAGTTGACCGAACATTTGCAACGCGACGTGCTGCTGATCTCGGCCGTCACCGGTCAAGGGCTGAACCATCTGACCCGCGCCATCGCTCGCGAAATGACCGGCGGCGAAGAATGACGATCCTGCGCACGGTGCAGCGTGGCTCGTAAGAGTGAGCGTGGCCCGTCAGCGCGAGGCCGCAGTTACGAGTTCGCCTCGATCAACTGCAAGCAGATCTCGCGGACGCTGGCGGGATTGACGTTGGGGTTGTGGCGCTTGGCTTGACCGATCAGGGCGCCAAGTGCCTTTTGCTTACCGGCTTTGACCTCGGCCACGGCCTGCGGATTGTCGGCGACCAGGCGTTGACAGAGGGCGAGGATTTCGTCGCGATCCACGCTGGCGATGCCCAGACTCTGCATGGCGGCGGCGGTGGATTGGCCGGAAGACAGCATCTGTTGGAACACGTCGCGAGCCCGGGAATTGTCCAGCTCGCCGCGTTGTACAAGCTGCAGCAGTTCCGCCAGTGCGGCGGCCGAAACGGGAAAAACGTCGATGCCGATCCCGCGCTCGTTCAGCGTGCGGAGCACGTCTTGCTGGACCCAGTTGCTGGCTCGTTTTCCGTCGCCGCAGGCTTCCGCCAAGGCGATGAAATAGTCGACCAGCCCGCGGCCCTGGTTCACGATCACCTGGGCATCGTAAGCCTCGATGCCGTAGGCGTCCTGCAACCGGCCGCGAATCGCGGCCGGCAATTCGCCCAAACTCGCCCGCACCCGTGCGACGTCCTCGGGCGTGACAAGGACGGGAACCAGGTCGGGATCGGGGAAATAGCGGTAGTCGCTGGATTCTTCCTTCTGCCGCTGCGGCCGCGTGACTTGGGCCTGGTCGTCCCAGCCGCGGGTCGTTTTATGGCCGCCGGGCTCGCCCAGCTTGCGGCCGGTCTCGAGCCACACATCGTATTGCCGCGCCGCTTCGTAGGCCAAAGCCCGGTCGACCGCGCGGAAGCTGTTCATGTTCTTGACTTCTACAATCGGCGTGGCGATCCTGCCGGCCGGCGTGGGGACGTGCAAGTTGATGTTGGCGTCGACCCGCAGACTGCCTTCCTGCATATTGCAGTCGGAAACGTTCAGGTACGTCAGCAGCAGCTTCAGTTCGTCCAGGTAGGCCCGGGCCTCTAGCGGCGAACGCAGGTCCGGGTGACTGACAATCTCCAGCAGCGGGGTGCCGGCGCGGTTCAGGTCGATGCGGCTGTCCGCTTTGCCCGCCACTTCGTCATGCATGCTCTTGCCGGCGTCTTCTTCCAAATGAGCGCGGATGATCCCCACGCGTTTCGGCGCAAAGGCCCCTTTTGCGTCGCAGATCTCCAGCCAGCCCTCGCGGGACAGCGGCAAGTCAAATTGACTGATCTGGTAAGCCTTGGGCAGGTCCGGATAGTAGTACTGCTTGCGGTCCCACTTGGTGAATTGCGGAATCTCGCAGTTCAAGGCCACGGCCGTCTTCAGGGACAGTTGAAATGCCTCGCGATTCATCACGGGCAGCGTGCCCGGCATCCCGGTACAGACGGGACAGGTTTGGGTGTTCGGCGGAGCGCCGAAGCGGGTGCTGCAGCGGCAGAACAGCTTCGACTGGGTGAACAGTTGAACGTGGACTTCCAGGCCGATGACGATATCGTAGGGGAGAGTGCTCATGGGCTCGTGCTCAGCTGCGGACACCTGCGGGTGTGCCAGTCCGTTGCCTGTTGGAACATGTTCGCGGCCCGCAGCAGCCGCTCCTCTTGCATCGGCGGGCCCTGCAACTGCAGGCCGATGGGCAGGCCGGCGGCGGTAAAACCGCAGGGGATGGAGATGGCGGCCAGTCCGGCCAGGTTGGCGCTGACCGTGTACAAGTCGCCCAGGTACATGGCCAGAGGATCGTCGATCTTGTCGCCCAAGGGATACGCGGCAGTCGGGGCGACGGGGCCGGCGATGACATCCACCTGGCGAAACGCCGCGTCGAAATCGTCGCGGATCAGCCGCCGCACGCGGAGTGCTTTCAGGTAATAGGCGTCGTAATAGCCGGCACTCAACGCATAGGTGCCCAGCATGATGCGGCGTTTGACCTCCGCACCGAACCCTTCGGCGCGGCTCCGGCGATACAAGCGGACCAGCGGCGAGTCCAGGTTGCCGAGGGCCTGTTCGTCGCCTCGTGCCGCCAGCTCGCGACGCTCCGCATTCCATTCCGCCAGCATCGACGCCTCGTCCGTGCGGTAGCCATAATGGACGCCGTCGTAGCGGGCGAGATTGCTGGAGGCTTCGCTGGGCGCGATGATATAGTAGGTGGCAATCGCGTACTTGCTGTGCGGCAGCGAGATTTCGCGGACCTTGGCGCCTCGGGATTGGTACACCCGCACCGCTTCGCGCACCGCCGCCTCGACCTGGACATCCAGTCCCTCGCCAAAATGCTCGCGGACGATCCCCACCGTCAAACCGTCCAGCGGCTGCCGGACGCTCTGCACGTAATCGGGAACCGGGATGTTGGCCGACGTCGAGTCCAGCGGATCGTAGGCGGCCAGGACGTTCAGCAACAGCGCGACATCGGCCACGGTGCGTCCCAGCGGTCCGATCTGGTCCAGGCTGCTGGCAAAGGCTACCAGGCCGTAGCGGCTGACGCGGCCGTAGGTCGGCTTCAAGCCCGTCACGCCGCAAAACGAAGCCGGCTGACGGATGGAACCGCCCGTATCGCTGCCCACGGACAACGGCGTCATGCCGGCTGCCAAGCCGGCTGCCGCACCGCCGCTGGAACCGCCTGGCACGCAGCGAAAATCCCACGGGTTGAGCGTGGGGCCAAAACAGGAACTCTCCGTCGTCCCCCCCATTGCGAACTCGTCCATGTTCGTCTTGCCGATCAGGACCGCATCCGCCTGTTTCAGCCGCGCGACAACGGTGGCATCATACGGGGGCGAGAAATGCTCCAACATCCGCGAACCGCACGTTGTCGGCTCGCCGCGCGTGCAAAGGTTGTCCTTGATCGCAACGGGCAGTCCGGCCAACGGTCCCAACGGACCGCCGGCACGGCGGCGCTGGTCGATCTCGGCAGCGCGGGCCAGTGCGGCCTCGACATTCACACGCACAAAGGCGTGAATGGTCGCGTCATGCGCAGCGATCTGCTGCAGGAACTCGCTCGTCAACGCCTCGGACGAAATCTCGCCCGCTTCCAGTTTTCCCAACAACTCGATGGCGGAACAAGAGCATAGTGACATAGGCGAGATCGCTCGTTCGCGGTGCTATTCCCCCAAGACGGCCGGCACCCGATAGCATTCGTCATCGCGTTTGGGAGCGTTGGCCAGGATGGCTTGGCGTTCGCAGCTTGGCCGGACAAAATCGTCCGCGAACACGTTTGCCATTTCAACAGCGTGCGCCATGGGCAGGACGTCGGACGTGTCCAACTCGGACAACTGATCGACGTAACCCACAATCTGCGCAAGTTGCGCCGTCATCTGGTCGAGTTCATCCGCGCCCAGCCGCAGGCGGCCCAGCAGCGAGACCTTCTCGACCTCTTGACGCGAAAGACTCACGGGAATGCTCCGGCCAGGCTATTTCGTCGGCAGAGATTTACAGCTGAAGACTAGGCGAACGACTTTGCGCACTGCCCCGTTCCGCAAACAGCGGGTACAAATACGAGTCGTCTTGTGCGTGCCGTTGGCCGTCGAGACCTTGACCCGCTGAAGATTCGGCACGAACTTACGCTTCGTGATACCGGTCTTCTTGGTGCCGACGCCCCCCAAATACTTGGCTTTACCGCGGGTTTCCACCGAATTTCCTGTCTGTGTGCCCTTGCCACACACTTCGCAAACGCGCGCCATCGAAAACTTCCTTCCTGCGACTGCTGTCTGACCTAACTTCACCAGTTTGTCCGAGCCATGTGCATCAGAACTTCGTAGTATACAGGGAGTTCGGCGGTCTGCAACCGAGGATCGAGCGGTCCGCGGCCGAAAGATGGCTTCGGCCATTCATCACCGCGGCGCAGAATGCCAGCGGGCAGATTACGAATGGCGTAATAATGGGGGATTCGAAGAACGACGAAGAAAGCCGTTTTCCTGCCCCATTTTCCCCAGCATTTCGCGACGTTGCTATCACGGCCAGAAAATGGCATGGGATGCCGACCGGTCACAGGCCGGCAGCCTGTGGAACGTCGCCGTGGTGCGGCGCATTCGGCAACCGCTCCACGGGTTCTGCTGGCGGCAGGCTTTCTCAGCGACCGGCTCGCTGGAGTTCCTGGTCGGCTTTGTAGGCTTTCATGGCAGCCGCCTCGCGGGACAACTTGAATTCCGTTGCCGGGGCGTAGTACTGGACATCATCCGTCAAATAGTACGCGCTGGGCAGCGTTTGTCCGCCGACACTGACTTGACAGCCCGTCGAGCTGACGGAGGCCAGCAGTCCGAATCCGCAAAGAATCCCTGCGAGCCAACGCTTCGTCATTTCTGGCTTCATATCCCGTAAACTCCCTGCTGACGGCACAACTGGCGGAATTGTCACACTCTGTATCGACTGTCCCGACCGTCATCTTTGACAAAACCCGCAAAATCGTTCCCGATTTGACATCCTCCCATAACGATCCGCTATGATTTAGAAAAAGGGGTGTGCCAAGTGCCTGTCCTCGTTGTTCTTCGTGCTCGTGCTCGTGCTCGTGCTCGTGCTCGTAATCGTAATCGTAATCGTAATCGTGCTCGTAATCGTAATCGTAATCGGAACTAAGCCTGATGACCGTGCAAACTTTCGACCACGAACGACTTGACGTTTACCGTCTCTCCATCGATTATGTTGCTCGCTCCTTCGAAGCGTCACAATCCCTTGAGGGGCTACATCGTCACGCGCGCGATCAATGGCTTCGTGCTGCACAATCGATCCCATTGAACATCGCCGAGGGCAACGGAAAACGCAGCCTCAAAGATCGTGCTCGATTTCTCGACATCGCACGCGGTTCTGCCCTGGAGTGTGCCGCGATCCAGGACGTATTGGTGACGACAAAAGGCATTAAGGTCCAGGATGATGCTGCGATGAAAGCGATGTTGCATCGGATCGTCGCAATGCTGACTCGGATGGCGATGAAATTCGATGGCGTCGCTGAGTCCAGCGCAGCGTATGATGCTGTCATCGATTACGATTACGAGCACCGCTTCGCTGAGCACGAGCACGATACCCAGGACACGCCAGAACCTCAATCGATTGCAACCGAGCGGCGGATCGGGTCGGTCCTGATGGCAAGCCGTTTGGCCGCCGCCGGTTGAATCGTGTTGTTCACAGGCTCCGCGCAGGGGGGGGATGCTGTCATGGAAAGCAGGATCAATCGGGTCTGGATACTCGCACTTGCCGTCTTTGCCGCGCCCGCATGGGCTCAGCAACGGGATCTGACCGTGCCGCCGACGGAGTATTTCATCGCCTTCGGGTCGTATTACGAAGGCGAGTACCGGACGGCGTTGCGAAGTTTTCAATCTGCCGCCCGGAGCGGGGTGCGCAGCACCGAGGGCGTCTGGGTCGACTCGATCTGTTACGCCACGATGATCGGCGAGTGCTTTTACCAGATGGGCGAGCCGGCCAAAGCGCTCGACCAATACAACTCGGCCCTGAAACTGTCACTTGCCCACAAGGGCTGGATGCTGCGGGTGGAATTCCCGGACGTCATCCAGCCGTCGGCTTCGGTTGTTCGCAACAGTATCACTTGGGGGGCAAGTCAGCGCAATACGCAACTGGCTCGGATTCCGGATCGGATGAGCAGTTTTCAGGGCCAGATGGTCACCGAACAGACGATTCGCGCCGGGGGCGCGATTGCGCAGCCGCAGTTGTATCCCTTAAATGCCAAGGAGGTGATCCGCTGTATCGCGCTGGCGCTGCGCCGGCGGCGAGAGATCATGGGCCCGGTGTGTCCGCACGACCCGTTGACGGCTCAGCTGGTGGCCGATTTTGCCACCTACCCGACGCGTCCCAACCATTGGTCGCAGGCCTGGGTCAGCTGCCTTCAGGGCCTCGCTTATGCCTCGATCGGCAAGTTGGAGCAAGCGGTTTCTGAGTTGAACAAGTCGCTGGTCCTGGCCGGGCAATACGACCATGATTTGACTTCGATGGCACTGCTGGAATTGGGGAAACTGGCATTTCAACAGGGCCAATCGCAGGCGGCGGCCGGTTATTTCTTGGAAGCTACTTTTCCGGCAATGGCATTCGATCAGTACGACGTGATGGAGGAGGCGCTCCGTGGGGGCCTGGTGGTCCACCTGGTTTCGGGCCAACCGGGCCCGTATCCGCCGCTGGCGCCCGCCGCCGTGTGGGCGCGTCGTCATTCGCGGGCGCTGCAAGCGTGGCTGCTGTTACTGGCCGCCGAGAATCGCGCCGCCCTCGGCGATGCGGCGGCGGTGACGCTGCTGGGGGAAACCCGTCAGGCCGTGGGAACGCGGGATCTGCGGAGTGGCGTTCTGGGGGCTCGGTTCAATTTTGTGTCCGCCCAGGTCGAATTCCAACGGGGCAACCTCGCGGGCGGCTCGACGCAACTGGCCCAGTCCCTGGCCTTTCTGAAGGGCAGTTCCCACCGGCTGTACCAGATCGGTTTGGCCGACGCGGCCTTCGTTTCGGGGGCGGTGACGCAACGGGTCGCGGACGATCTGTACGCGAACGTGTTGCGCGAGCCGACCGCAGCCGACTGGGCGGTCGACCCGATGGAGACGCTGGCGGTCGTCCTGACCCCGCACCCCGCGCCGCTGCAACGCTGGCTGGAAGCGGCCATGGGACGCAAGGACGTCGACAAGTCGCTGGAGATCGCCGACCGCATCCGCCGCCACCGCTTCTACAGCAGTCTGCCGCTGGGGGGCCGGCTGTTGTCTCTGCGGTGGATTCTGGAGGCCCCGGAAAGCCTGCTGTCACAACAGGCCGTCTTGCAGCGTCAGGATCTGCTCGCGCGGTATGGGAACTATGCCAAGCTTTCGGCTCAAGCCGCTGCCGTCCGCAAGGAATTGGAACCATTGCCGTTGGCGGCGCAGAAGCCGGAGGACATCCGCAAGCAGACGCAGTTGTTCGAGCAATTGGCCCAGACCAGTGCGTCTCAGGAACTGATGCTGCAGGATCTTGCACTGCGGCGGGAACCTTCGGAGTTTGTGTTTCCGCCGTTGCGGACGGTCAAGGAAATCCAGCAAAGCCTTAGCGAAGAACAGCTGGTTTTGGCGTACAGTGTCTCGGATCGCTACGTGTTGGGCTTTGCGCTCAGCAAGAACAAATCGTCCGCGTGGCAGATGGAATCGCCTGCGGCGGTGTTCAAGCAGGCGAGCGAACTCTTGAGGCAGATGGGATTGGTCGAGCGGAAAACGGGTCTGGACCCTGCGAGTTTGACCGATGAAGCTTGGAAAACGACGGCGGCCGATCTGCTGAAAAAACTGACCAACAACGGCAATCCCAACGCCTGGGATACTTACCGCGAATTGATCGTCATCCCGGACGGGCCGCTGTGGTACGTGCCTTTCGAGGCGTTGCAAGTCCCAGGCACGGCCGGAACGGTGCCCCTGGTCTCGAAAGTCCAGATCCGATACCTGCCGACCGCCGGGCTGTTGACGATGGGAGGTTCGAACCCCAAGCCGCAGGCGAAAACGCTGGTCGTGACCGGCCCGATGGTGCCCGGCCAGGACAAGCAGGTCACGGCGGGGGCTTTCGAGGCCATTCAGCGATCGCTCGACGGTGTCGCGCGTGCCGAAGACAAGCTGCCGGCTTCGTCCCACCTGGTCGCGGCCGTCTGCGATCGCTTGATCGTGCTGAGCGACTTGGAGCCCAGCCCGCGCGGTCCCTACGGCTGGTCCCCGATGTCGTTGGACCGCGGCAAGGCGGGCGGAACGCTGGACAGCTGGCTGACGCTCCCGTGGCAAGGTCCGGCGGAGGTGGTGCTTCCGGGCTTTCACACGGCGGCCGAGACAGGGTTGAAACGCGGGGCCAACGGCGACGAGATTTTCTTTGCCGCCTGCGGCCTGATGGCCAGCGGCAGCCGTTCGATCCTGTTGAGCCGTTGGCCGACTGCGGGTCAGTCGGCATTCGACCTGGTCCGGGAATACGTCCAAGAGCTGCCGTTCGTACCGGCCGCAGAGGCTTGGCAGCGAAGCGTCCAGTTGCTGCGGGACAATCCCATCGCGCCGGAATTAGAGCCGCGTTTGAGTTCAGCCGGTGCCGCGGTGGAATTGACCGCCGCTCCGCCGTTTTTCTGGGCCGGTTATATGCTCGTCGATCTCGGCCGCGCACCGCCCGCCGCGCCGCGTGCCGCTCCGCCGCCGGCTGCCAAGCCGGTTCCCAGCGACGATCCGCCGGAGGACGCCGCGCCGCCGGCGGCCGCCCCGGGCAAGAAACCGAAACGGGATTAGAGCCCTTCCCGCCAGCCTCGTCCTACCGCAGATCAGACCGTTTGCGGCGAGTTGGTGGCGTCTCGTCTTCGTCCAGCTCGCCTTTGGGCAACGTATGAGGTGGCGGCGGACCCGGGGACGCCAAGTCGATGTCGATGTCGTTGCCAAAGTACTTCTCCCGAGCCTCGGCGTGATTCAGCACATCGGACGGCGTGCCTTGGCACAGGACTTGTCCCTTGTTGATCACGTAGCTGCGGTCGGTGATCTGCAGTGTTTCTCGTACCTGGTGGTCGGTAATCAGGATCGAGATGCCGTGTTTCTGCAAGTCGCGGATGATCTCCTGGATGCTCTGAATCGTTACCGGGTCGATGCCCGTGAAGGGTTCGTCCAGCAGGATGATCTGGGGATCGGAGACCAGGCAGCGAGCGATCTCCAGCCGGCGGCGTTCGCCACCGGACAACGACGCCGCTCGGGCCTTGCGGAGGTGGGAGATCTTGAACTGTTCCAGCAACTGGTCGCAGCGCGCCCGACGTTCCGCGCGGCCCTTGCCCAACAGTTCCAGCATGGCCAGCAGGTTTTGCTGGACGCTGAGTTTGCGGAAGACACTGGACTCCTGGGCCAAATACCCCATGCCGCCGTCGCGGGCCCGGCGATACATGGGCCAGACCGTGACGTCCTGGCCGTTCAGGAACACCTTGCCCTCGTTCGGGTCGATCATGCCACAGGTCATGCGAAAGCTGGTCGTCTTGCCGGCTCCGTTGGGGCCCAGCAGGCCGACGATTTCGCCTCGTTCGACGTGAAAGTCCACGCCGTCGACCACCCGTCGGCGGCCGTAGACCTTGACCAAGCCCTGCACTTCCAGGATTCTCATGGGACGTCCTCCGTGCTGTAGGAATCCATGCTCAGCGAATCAGGCCCATGCGGCGGAAGTTCGGCAGAAAGGGAATCGGCCGCCTCCAGGCATGGGGCCAGTAAATCAACAAGGCTTTGCCCGTCAGCAAGTCGCGGCGGACAAAGGGCGGCGGATGCGGATCCTCCGCCTCGCCGTATTGCGACCAGACCCGCGCATCGCGGCTCTGGGGGCTGTTGTCCCCCAGCGGAAAGAACTCGTCCGGCCCCAGCCGGAACCGCACGTTCTCGCGGCGGGCGTCAAACAGCCCTGTCGTCGCCCAGGATTTTGGGTCGGAAAACACGCCCGTGACATAGTCCACGCGCGATCCGTTATACAACAGATCCTCGTAGTCGTCCTCGGCGGGAATGCGGCCGTTTTCTTCGGTCAAGTACGATGACGCTACGTAGTACACGTCCCGGAGCACCTGCAGGCTGTTCACCTGCACGGCAACACCTTCGGCCCCAAGGCCCGCGGGCTCGAGGTCGCCTGCATCCTGCGGACTCCATTGCGGTTTCACGTTGCCGTCCGGCTCGTAGGTCGTCGGTCCGTCGAATTCGGCCTGTCGGCCGTTCACCCACAGCAGCAGTTGGTCGTCGCAATTCGAGAACCGCAGGTCGTACTTTCCCGGCCCGCGCAACTGCGTGGCCGCGCGGGGATGCGGAAACTCGGCGCCATCCTGCCCGCGAAAAGACCGCTGGCCGTCGGCGATCGACAGCACGGCTTCCCCCGTCCCGACGTCGATACGGCAGGTGTAGTGGACGCCGCCCTCGACCAGATCGAGCAGCACCGCGCCTTGGTCGCCCTGGACGTCGAGGCCTTCGGCATAGACGGCCAGATCGCCCACCCAGTGCATCCCGATCGCCTTGGCGTACCGATACCCCTCGACGCTGTCGTTATAAGCGTAGTAGTCCGTGATCAGCTGGCCCTGTAATTGCCCGTCAGCCAGCCGGCGGGGGACTCTCCCGTCCGCCACATCCTCCCAGTCCTCGATTCGCGGCACCAGGTGCCGGTAGCGCAGCCAAGCCGGACCGTCGGCCGGGGCATCCGTCTCGAATCCTTGACCGTCCGAACGGTGACGCCAAGTCGGCGCGCCGGACGCGGACCAATCCTGCCAGCGGCTCGGCCAGCCGACTTGTGTCAATTCCGCCGGCCGATACCGCGTGTCGTCGACCACTTGCAGCATGGCCGACAGCTTGTGGGGCGGCTTTCGCACGATGTGAAAGCGTCCGCCACCCGCCTCGCCACCCGCCTCGCCGTCTTGCTCGCCACGGGCGTAGATGTCGCCGTGGCGAATCCATAGGGTTTCGTTCGGCAAGCCGATCAGGCGTTTGATGTAGTTCTGCTTTGCATTGCCGGGGAACTTGAAAACAATCACTTCCCAGCGTTTTGGATCGGCGACTTCATAAGCGAACTTGCTGACGAGAATCCGGTCGCCGTTGAACGACCGCTGATTCGGATCGCGATCTTTGTCCAGCTGCATGGGAAATCGGCAGATCGGGCATGTCGTGCCCCGCACCTCGCCGTGCCCTTCGTTCTCGACGCTGGCCCCGGCCCGATAGGGACAGCCGCATTGCGAGCACGTCACGTCCATGTGGCGGCCTTGCAGGGTGGGCGCCATCGAGCCCGTCGGAATCACGAACGCCTCGGCCACAAAGGCGCGAAACAGGAACGCCAGGATCACCGCCACGGCAATCGACTCGATGGTCTCGCGTGTCGCCCGGCCACTGTGTTCGTCGCCAGCTTTGGCCGCAGCGGGCGGCACGGCGGCGCTATGATGTTTCACTTTGCTCATCAGTCAGCTTTCACGCTCGTCAAGGGCGCAAGGATATTCGTTCCAAAACATGGAAATATAGCGAAAAAAACGTGTTCGGTTAACCCGGAGCCGACGGCGACGGCGAATCGGACCGCACGTCGTGGCCAGCAGCTCCAGGATAAACGATCGGTGGTGCCGGCAAGACGCCCTGTTTTCCCACCGTGCAGCGGCCTGGACCGCAATCTTGCCAGAAACCGTTGATTGACACAAGCCGGACCGTCTACGACACTGACAGTCTGTGACGACAGCAATCCTCGACGTGGTTTACCAAAATGACTTCCGACGCAAATCCCGAAGGTCTGCTCTTGGCCGGACGACGAGTTGCTTTTCTTGGCAAGCTGGGAGGTGTCACCAAGCGGGAAGCGCAGCGGTTGGTTCGACAGCAGGGCGGAACGCCCCTCGACGATCCCAGTCACGGTGCAGACTTGATTGTCATCGGCGCCGACGAATTGCCCCTGAGTGATACCGACGACCTGTTGGACGCAGCAGCTCGACAAGCTGCCGCCGCAGGGAAACTGGAAATCATCGGGGAAACCCAGCTGTGGCAGCGTCTGGGGATGATGGAGAGCGAGCAGAACGTGCGGCGATTATACACGCCGGCCATGCTCGCGGATCTGCTGGACGTCTCGGTCGCGACGATCCGCCTGTGGCACCGTCGCAGCCTGATCGTTCCGGCTCGCACCGTCCGCCGCTTGCCGTATTTTGATTTCCAAGAGGTCGCCACGGCGCGGCGACTGGCCCAATTGCTGGCGGCAGGGGTCTCGCCCGCTGCGATTCAGAAGAAACTGGCCGAATTATCCCGTTTTGTCCCGGAGGTGGAACGGCCGCTAGCACAGCTGTCCATTATCATCGAAGGACGGCAGCTGCTGTTGCGCCAGGGCGCCGGCTTGATCGAGCCGGGCGGTCAGATGCGGTTCGATTTCGATGCTTTCGAGGAGTCATCGGAATCGGCGGTTACCGATGCCGACGGCGCGACGCTGAGTATCGAGCAGTATCTGGCCGAGCCGAGCGTGCCGCCGGCCAAAGAAGAGGTGCTGGACATGGCGGCCCAGTTCGAGGACGACGGCCGCCTGGAAGACGCCGCAGAGATGTACCGCGTGGCCCTGTCCGCCAGCGGTCCGGCACCGGAGATCTGTTTCCAGTTGGCCGAGCTGCTCTATCGGATGGGCGATCTCGCTGGGGCTCGCGAGCGGTATTACATGGCGATCGAACTGGACGAGGACTACGTCGAAGCTCGCGCGAATCTGGGCTGTGTGCTGGCCGAACTCGGTCAACCCGACCTGGCGATTTCCGCTTTTCAGGGCGCGCTGAAGTACCACTCGGACTTTCCCGACGCGCATTTCCACCTGGCTCGGACTCTGGACGAATTGGACCGGCGCGACGAAGCGGAGGATCACTGGCGGAAATTCCTGGCCCTGGCCCCCGACAGCCCCTGGGCCGAGGAAGCCGCGAGCCGGCTGGATAACGTCGAACCCGAATGATGCATGGAAACGCAGCGCAGCCACAGTGACGCTGCGCAGCAGCACACGAAACACGCTGCGTCCGCCTTGTCCATGACTTTGTCCCGCTTGTGATCTCCCCTATAATCCTGCCATCCATGGTCTTGTCCCTCAACCTTTGCCACCCACGGTTCTTAACCGCCCATGATTATCTTCCGCACCACTCGGCGCCGCTTATCCCAACTGGTCGCCTGTCTGTGTCTGGTCGCCTGCGTCTGCGCCGCCGGCGCGAGCGAGCCCCGAATCTGGCGCGACAAAGTCGTTCCGCATTGGTCTGCCGACCGCACGCGATTCTGGTATCGCAACGAACTGCGCAACGGGGGCCGTGAGTTCATCCTGGTGGACGCTTCCCAGGCGACGCGTCAACCGGCCTTTGATCACGCCCGCGTGGCCGAGGCGTTGAGTACGTCGCTGAACCGCACGGTGACGGCGGACAAGCTGCCTATCGATCGACTGGCATTCGAGGCCGATGGCGCGATCGTGCTGCGGGGCCGAAACCAGGCTTGGCGGCTGGACCTGACGACGTACGCGTTGCACGAGGTCACTGCGGCCGAGGAGCCGGGCGAGTCGTTGCCCGCGGGGCGGCGGCCCCGCCCGTCAAGTCGTACCGGCGCTGAGACGAGCGTCACGTTTGTGAACGATACGTCCAGCGAGATCGTCCTCTTCTGGCTCGATTCGCAAGGCCAGCGGCGCCGCTATTCCGCCGTGGCCCCGGGCGAACAGCATCGTCAGCACACCTACGCCGGCCACATCTGGCTGGTCACCGGCGTCGGCGGCGCAACGCTGGGGGTCTTCGAGGCAGCGGAGGAGGATTCCCGAGCCGTGCTCGCTGCCGACGGCACGGCGCCGCGGCAGGATCCGCTGCCGCCGCAACGGCAACCGCGGCGGAGCGGCCGAAATCCCCAGTCGCCGGACGGAAAATGGCTGGCCATCGTCCGCGACCACAATCTCTATCTGCGGGCCGCCGAGACGGGCGAAGAGTTTACCCTCAGTAGCGACGGCCGGTCCGACGACCGCTACGAAACGGGGAACCTGTGGTGGTCCCCGGACTCGCAAAAGCTCGTCGCGCTGCGCACCGAGCCGGCCCAGGAGCATCCGGTTCATCTCGTCGAGTCCTCGCCGCGGGACCAGTTGCAGCCCAAACTCCGCTCGTTCGATTATCTCAAGCCGGGTGATCGCGTCGCACATCCCCGGCCTCAGCTGTTTCACGCTGCGACGCAGCAGCAGGTCGAGATCGCTGACGAATTGTTCGCCAATCCGTGGAGTATCACCGAACCTCGCTGGTCGGCGGACAGTTCGCGGTTGACGTTTATCTACAACCAGCGGGGCCATCAGGTGCTGCGGCTCGTCGCCGTCGACGCCGCCAGCGGGGCAGCACAGGCCCTTGTGGACGAACGGAGCGAGACGTTTGTCTGCTATTCCGGCAAGTTCTTCTGCTATTGGCTGGGCGACGACGAACTGGTCTGGATGTCGGAGCGGGACGGCTGGAACCACCTGTGGCTGGTCGATGCGCGAACCGGCCAGGTGAAGAACCAGATCACCGAGGGGCCGTGGGTCGTGCAAGACGTGGTCCACGTGGACGAGCAGCAGCGGCAGGTCTGGTTTCGAGCCGGCGGCGTTTATGCCGCCCAGGATCCGTACTACACGCACTTCTGCCGCGTGAACTTGGACGGCAGCGGCATGACCGTGCTGACCGAGGCGGACGGAGATCATCGCGAGCAGTGGTCGCCGGGCGAGGCCTGCTTCCTGGCCACTTGGTCGCGCGTCGACCAGCCGCCGGTGACCGAATTGCGCAACAGCCAGGACGGTCGCCTGCTGTGCCTGCTGGAAGAGGCCGATGCGAGCGAAGTGCTGGCCCAGCGGGGCGGCCGCTGGCCACAGCGGTTCACGGCCAAGGGGCGAGACGGAACCACCGATATTTACGGCGTCCTGATTCGGCCCCGCGATTTCGATCCGGCCAAGAAGTATCCGGTTGTGGAGAACATCTACGCCGGCCCGCAAGGCTTCTTTACGCCCAAATCGTTTCGCGCCCGCTACGCTCACCAGCAGCGGATCGCCGACATGGGCCTGATCGTCGTCCAGTGCGACGGCATGGGTACGGCGGGGCGCTCGAAGGAATTCCACGACGTCTGCTGGCAGAACCTGCGCGATGCCGGCTTTCCCGACCGCATCGCGTGGATCAAAGCGGCGGCGGCCGCGCATCCGGAAATGGACCTGTCGCGGGTGGGCATTTATGGCGGTTCGGCCGGCGGCCAGAACGCGCTGGCAGCGCTGCTGTGGCACGGCGATTTCTATCACGTGGCCGTCGCCGACTGTGGCTGTCACGACAACCGCATGGACAAGATCTGGTGGAATGAACAATGGCTGGGCTGGCCCGTCGGCCAGCAATACGAGGACAGCTCGAACGTCGTCCACGCGGATCGGCTGCAGGGCCAGCTGATGCTGATCGTGGGCGAACTGGATCAAAACGTCGATCCGGCTTCGACCATGCAGGTCGTGAACGCCTTGCAGCGGGCGGACAAGGACTTTGATCTGGTGATCGTCACGGGCACGGGGCACGGCGCCGCCGAGACCCCCTACGGCTCGCGTCGCCGCGCGGACTTTCTTGCCCGGCACCTGCTGGGCGACGGCGGACAGCAGACGCTCCGATCCAGTTCGCATGGGCGGTGAAATTCGGTCCCGGCGGTTTGGGTGATTGATCCAGCGAGTGCGACGGGCTTGAGGCGATTATGCATCTGACTATCTTTCTGACTGTCTTTCGCCGTTTCGGAATCGGGGCACGTCTGCTATCATCAACTGCCCTTGCTCAAATTGGCAGATACAAGGACAATCGGTGGCAAGTTCGGGCAATCGAGCACGAAGCTCCAGCGGGTGTCCACGTGTTTGGAAGTTAGCGATGCCAGTGGCTGTTGAAACCAAAGTTCGCCTCCGGTTCCAGGATCTGACGCGTCAATGGAAGGCGCAATCCAGGTATCTTTCGAATACCGCGCAGATGGCCATGCTCTGGCCGTATCAACAGATCATCGGCCTTGGGGCCGTCGCGGTGCCGCTGATTTTGGCCGAGTTGCAGCGGGAGACCGATCACTGGTTCTGGGCGTTGCAAGCGCTCACAGGCGAGAACCCCGTTCCGAGCGAAGTCGCTGGTGATGTGGAAGCTGCGGCTGCAGCCTGGTTGCGATGGGGACGGGAGAAGGGGCTGGATGGCTGAAGCGTTTCCGCGTCTGACAGAATCCCGCTACCGCGGCACCAGTCCACCGGACGGCCGGTACAACTGCGTAGCTTGGGCAGTAGGAGACAGCCAGCATTGGTGGCAGCCGATTTGGTTTCTTCTACACGCACGCCGCCCGGCAACTCGCGAGCGGTAAGTGGACCAGCAAGCTCGGCAAAGCGGAAGACATCGAACACGACTCCCCGGATGACGTGGCCGGCGGTCTTTATGGTGAAGTCGTCCAGCTCATGAGACGCGCATGTCCCGTAACGGAATGAGCAAACCGCTGGTCCTCGCGCCGTCGAGCGTCCTGCAATGGCAGAATCCCAATCAGGACTTGCCTCCTGCCAGAAACTGGCCATCTACGGCGGCAAACCCAGCAGTTCGCCTATCCACGACTCAGCAACTGCTGCTTTCCCCCGTCTGAGGTTTGGTCGATGAACCCATCGCCTGAACCACGTGCCGGAACTCGGTACGTCTGCGTGAACCCATCAAGGATCAACTAGCCCTGAACGAATCAAGGCGTGGGCAAATGCGGCTGCCGTCTGGCAGGCGTACGGCGGAGATACGGATCTGGTGATCGTCACGGGCACCGGACACGGGCCGCCGAGCCCCCCTACGGCTCGCGTCGCCGCGCGGACTTTCTTGCCCGGCACTTGTTGGGCAGGTAGGAGGCGAAATCCGTTTCAGCCAACGGCCCCGCCGTTCTACCGACCGACCACTTGGACTTGAGATTGCCTCCCCGTTCTGTCGATCAGGGAGAAGCCTTCTTCGAAGCGTTCCGCCCGTTGGACCGGCGAACGCCTGGCGTGGAACTGGCCTGCGCGGAAGGCCGTGGCAATCGCGGCGGGGATCTCGGCTTCGGCCAGCACCAACGCCGCCCGACTCTGTGTCACCCTGGCCGTCATTTCCTGCTGGCGTGCGACCGCGTCGGCACGACGCACCTCGGCGCGAGCTTGCGCCATGCGCATGTCCGCTTCGGCCTGGTCGGTCTGCAAACGGGCGCCGATGTTCTCGCCGACATCGATATCCGCGATATCGATCGAGACGATTTCAAACGCCGTATTCGCGTCCAGTCCCCGTTCCAGCACGCCTTTGGAAATGCTGTCGGGCATCGCCAGCACTTCCATATGCGTTTCGGCAGACCCGATCGCGCTCACGATCCCCTGGCCCACACGGGCAATGATCGTTTCCTCGGTCGCCCCGCCAATCAACTGCAGCAGATTCGTGCGGACCGTCACCCGCACGTGAATCCGCAACTCGATCCCGTTCTTGGCCACGGCGCTCAGCGTGGTCCTGCCGCTGCGCTGCGGTTCCGGACAGTCGATCACTTTGGGCGACACGCTGGTGCGTACCGCATCCAACACGTCTCGGCCGGCCAGATCGACCGCCGCCGCACGGTCGAAGTCCAAGTCGATGCCGGCACGATGCGCGGCGATGATCGCGCGAAGCACTCGCGTGACATCGCCTCCCGCCAGAAAATGGGCTTCCAGACGGGCGGTGCTCATGCCCCGTTGCCGGTCGATGTTCAGGCCCGCTTGATGGCCCATGATTTTGGCGGTGACGATCATCCCGGGCTGGACCTGACGGAAACTCATGCCGATCAAACTCATCAGGCTCACGTCGGCGCCGCACATGTAGGCCTGAAGCCAAAGCATGCCGTACCTGCCCATCGCCGCCACGATCACCACACCGAACAGCACGGCCACAGCGATCCCGGCCATGAGCAAGTTCCCCCAGACATCGAAGGCGGCCAGCAGGGCAAAGGGTTCAAACATTATGGGCTCCTCGTTTTGCTTTCCGATCGTGCCTGCCGGTCGGTTTCCCAGCGCAAAAAAAACCGACGTGTCCGAGCACCCCAAAGGCAGACGGACACGTCGGTTTACTCGTCAACGAGCCTCCCGGCCCAGCCGGGCTGCCCTTTGTCTAGTCATCCGACAACCTGCAGAAGACTGCGGGAGCCGCCGTCGGATTCCGGACCGAGGGTTGACGACAGCGACTCATCTCGCCGTATTATTGTACAGCTCGGAGCGGGGAAAACAAGCAGACGGCGATTTGCGAAAGGCAATTCCTTCCGGTCGCCCCAGCCGCCTTCGCCGCTTGGCCCGTTTCGAATGGCCCTTCGGTATCGTACCATGCAGGGGAAGTGTGCTACAATTCTCTCCGTTTGCATCCTGCAGATCCAGCAAGATACCGAGGAGTTGCCCATGGTTCGTTGCCTTTTCTCCTGCGTGGTGTTGTTGGCCGTCGGCGGTGGTCCGGCGGTCTTCGGCGGCGACGAACCGGTCGCCAGTTTCACGTTGCGGGCCGACTGGTTCGACCGCGGAAACGTGCGGATCAGCTTGCCGGGCCAATCGTATGCCGACAAGTACCCCTGCATCTGGAATGCCGGTCAGTTGCCGAACCAGGCTGAGTACGAGGTGGATTTTCCGGTGACGGCCCACTATCAAGTGGCCGCGCTGTACACGGCCGACAGTTCGCGGCCGGTGGAGATCTATCTCGATGACAAGAAAATCCATCACGGCTTGGCGTCGGTCACGGGAACCTGGCAGACCTCCGGGGCCCGGTGGGAACCGCAAACCACGGTGTTCGTGACCGCCGGAAAACACACCATCCGCCTGCTGTGCCCCGGTCCGTGCATGCCGCACATCTGCGCGCTGCGGTTCGATTCACCGCTGGCTTTTCCCGACCAGTGGAAGCTTGCGCGCCGCGTCCACCGCCCGCCCGCCGGCGTGATCGAGCCGCTGGTGCCCAAGGCCCATCGGCTGCTGGCCATCGCCCAACAGGAGCCGCAAGCGGAATTGCGCGTCGAGACGCTCGACGCAGCGGCCGCGATCACCGTCGGACCTGCCCAACGCGATGAACTGTTACGGGACGCGTTGGCCGGCGACCAACCGCGGACCCCGTGGGTCGGACGCATCACCGTCGCACGGCCGGGACAGACGCCCGAGACGGAACTGCTGGCGCTGGACGCCGTCAACGTGCGCCGCATGCTGGAACACGCCGAGCGGCTGATCGACGACTATCGCACCTTGGCCGGCGCGCCGAGCGGCCACCTGGAGCCGTCGCGACCGCTGCTGCACGCGATCGCCGCAGAACTGGACCAGTTGGAACAAGAGGCGGACGGCCCCGACCGCGCCGCGCGCTTGCTGCAGGCCCATCTGGCCGCATTTCGCCTGGAATCCCAAATCGTCCGCGGCAACCCCCTGCTGGATTTCGACCGCCTGCTGGTCGTCCGCCGCAGCGTCGGCAGCCCGGCACTCGGCCTGCCGCAAAACTGGCAGAGCAACTGCGTCTTGCCGGCGTCCGGGTTCGACAACGAGATCGCCATCCTCTCGCCCCTGACGCCCGCCGCCCCGCTAACAACGCTGTACCGGCCGCCGCAGCCGGTGTTCGTCGGCGACGTCGATCTGCACTTCGACGCGGACCACCTGCTGTTCTCGTCCATCGGCACGCATGGCCGCTGGCAGGTGTTCGAGATCCGCAGCGACGGCAGCGGACTGCGGCAGGTGACGCCGGGCGAGCATGCGGACGTGAACAACTATGATGCCTGCTACTTGCCGGACGAGCGGATCATTTTTTCCTCGACCGCCTGCATCGCTGCGGTGCCGTGCGTCAACGGCAGCACGCTGGTGGCCAACTTGTACCGCATGGATCCGGACGGCCGGAACATCCGCCAGCTGTGTTTCGACCAGGAGCACAACTGGTGCCCGACGATGCTGCCCAACGGGCGCGTGATGTACCTGCGCTGGGAATACACCGATACGCCTCACGCCCACGATCGGGTCCTGTTCCAAATGAACCCGGACGGCACCGGCCAGATGGAGTACTATGGCAGCAACTCGTACTGGCCCAACTCGCTGTTCTACGCCCGACCGATCCCCGGCCAGCCGACCCAGTTCGCCGGCATCGTCGGCGGCCATCACGGCGTGCCGCGGATGGGCGAGCTGGTGCTGTTCGACGTGGCGCGCGGACGGCGCGAAGCGGACGGCGCGGTCCAGCGGATTCCGGGCTTTGGCCAGAAGGTCGAACCGATCATCGACGACAACCTGGTGGACGCTTCCTGGCCCAAGTTCCTGCATCCCTTCCCGTTGAATGAACGGTATTTCCTGGTCGCCGCCCAGCAGACGCCCCATGCGCTGTGGGGTATCTACCTGGTCGACGTGTTCGACGGCATGTACTTGTTGCGCGAGGAGCCCGGTTACGCGTTGCTCGAGCCCGTTCCGTTGCGGTCGACCCCTCGACCGCCGGTGATCCCCGACAAAGTGGACCTCAGCAGCCGGGAAGGGATGGTGTACCTGTCGGACATCTACGCCGGCGGCGGACTGGCGGGCGTGCCGCGGGGAGCGGTCAAGCAGTTGCGGGTGCTGAGTTATCACTACTTGTATCCCGGCATGGGCGGGCCGCAGGGCGTGATCGGCATGGAGGGACCGTGGGACATCAAACGCATCCTAGGGACGGTGCCGGTCGAACCGGACGGCTCGGCCGTGTTCCGCGTGCCCGCCAACACGCCGATCTCCATCCAGCCGTTGGACGAGGACGGCAAATCGCTGCAGTTGATGCGCAGCTGGTTGACGGCCATGCCCGGCGAAGTGATCTCCTGCGTGGGGTGCCACGAAAGTCAAAGCTCCGGGCCGCCCAGCAAGCGGACGCTGGCCGGCATCCGGCCGCCGTCGGAGATCGCGCCGTGGTACGGGCCGGCGCGCGGGTTCAACTTTGCGCGGGAAGTCCAGCCGGTGCTGGACCGGTACTGTGTCGGCTGTCACGACGGCCAACCGCGGCCCGACGGAACGGCCCCGGCCGACTTGCGCGGCCTGGAAAAGATCACCGGCTATACAAGTCAGTTCCACTACGGCGCCCATGACGCCGGGCACTTCTCCACGTCCTATGCCCAGTTGCATCGCTACGTCCGCCGTCCGGGGTTGGAAAGCGATTATCACATGCTGGTGCCGATGGAATACCACGCCGACACGACGCGACTGGTCCAATTGTTGCGCAAGGGACATCATGGCGTGCGGCTGGATGCGGAAGCCTGGGATCGGCTGATCACCTGGATCGACCTGAATGCGCCGTACCACGGCACGTGGATCGAAATCGCCGGCGAAGCCCGAGTCAGGCCGCTGGCCCAGCGGCGCCGCGAACTGATGCGATTATACGCCGGCATGGACGTCGACTTTGAAGCGATCCACGTCTCGGCCGGCGGTCCCATAACGCCCGTGATCCCCGATCCGCCGGTGCCCGCGCCCGCCGTCGCCGTCCGGGCGTCGGGGTGGCCGTTCGACGCGGCCGAAGCTCAACGACGTCAAGCCGCGTTGGGATGGCCGCCACAGACGGTCGCTCTGGGCGACGACCTGTCGCTCGACCTGGTTGCCATCCCGCCGGGCGAGTTCGTCATGGGGGACGACGCGGGCGATCCGGACGAACAGCCCCGGACCGTGGTGCGAATTGACCAGCCGTTTTGGATCGGCCGGTGCGAGGTGACGAACGAGCAATTCGCCCAATTCGATCCGTCGCACGACAGCCGCGTCGAATCGAAACACGCCATGCAATTCGGCGTCCGCGGTTTCTATGTGAACGGACCGAACCAGCCGGTCGTACGTGTGTCGTGGGAACGGGCGACGGCTTTTTGCCAATGGCTGAGCGCCAAGACCGGACGGCGGTTCCAATTGCCGACCGAAGCGCAGTGGGAGTACGCTTGCCGCGCCGGCGCCGACACGCCGTTCTCGTTCGGCGATCGGGCGGCGGATTTCTCGCCGCACGCCAACATGGCCGATTTGATGCTCCGCGAGGTTGTCTGCGACCCGTACAACAAAGTCCGCGCGCCGTTCGCCAATCCCGGCCCGTATGACGATTGGATTCCAAAAGACGAACGTTTCAACGACGGCGGGTTCGTATCCGAAGACGTCGGCCGCTGGCAACCCAACGCCTGGGGATTGTGCGACATGCACGGCAACGTCTCCGAGTGGACGCGTTCCGCGTATCGCCCCTATCCGTACGACGATCACGACGGCCGGAACGACGCCGCCTCGCCCGACGCCCGCGTGGCCCGCGGCGGCTCGTGGCGGGACCGGCCCGAATCCTGCCGTTCCGCCAGCCGTTTTCCCTATCGCGCTTACCAGCCCGTGTACAACGTCGGCTTTCGCGTGGTATGTGTCAGGGATGAAGAATGAGCGAGGCGTCATTGAAATCTGAAATCTGAGATCTGAGATCTGAAATCTGAGATGTAAAAATCCCTTCCCGAAGGAATCCATCATGGACTGCCGTTCCAAACAGAATTGGGTCATCCGCATCGTTCGTTTCGTTGCCTTGCTGATGGTGTGTTGCGCGATGACGTCCCAGCGGCCAGCGAAGGCCGCCGAGGCCGATGCGTTGGGCTTTCTCGGACCGGACAACGGCGAGTACCGATTCGACACTGGCGTGTTGCGAGGCGTCTTGCACGGCGGTGGAAAATCGACGGGGTTGCTGCCCGTGTCCGATGTCGCGACGGGCAACCTTTTGACCAAGAGCATGGGCTGGCTGTCGCCTTATCGCATCCTGTCGGCCGGCACCCAGCATGGGATCGCTGCCTGGTATTGGGCCAGCCAGACCAGGCAGCTGGCGGACGGGTCGGTCGAAGTCCGTTGGGCGGCCAACGAGACATTTCCGCTGGACATGACGGCCGTGTACCGCTGGACCGCGGCCAACACGGCTGACCTGGCCGTCACTGCCAAGGGGCAGAAGGATTTGCCCCAGTTCGAGGTTTTCGTCGCCTCGTACTTCGAGGGCTTTACCGAGGCGTTTGTGTACGCACAAGATACCGCATCCGGGCAACCGACGTTCGTTCCGGCGCTGAAGTCCGATGCCGTTTGGCACGTGTTCCCGCGCGACGCGGCGGTTGCCAAGCTGGTCGGCGATGGCCGCTGGCAGCATCCGCCCCACCCGGTCGCCTGGACAATCCGCAACCCGCTGGCTGGTGCCTTGGCGATGCGCCGTAATCCGCAGCTTGGGCTAACGGCTTTGGTCATGTCCCCGCCGGACGATTGCTTCGCCGTCTACACGCCCTACAGGGAAGATGGCCACGGCTCGCTGTACTTGGGCCTGCTGGGCCGCGATGTCAAGGCGGGACAATCCGTCACCGCTCGAGCCCGCTTGGTGATCGGCCGCGATCTGAGCGACGAACAGGCGGTCGCCGCCTATCGGGATTACATCCAGGGCGAGTAACTACTTCGGGTGAATCAATTGGATATCTGCACCGGCCGTTTCGATCTCCCAGGTGCCAGGGAAGAAACTTTTTCCAAGCCGGTTGACAGTATACCGTCCACTGTATACTATTTCAGAACTTCCAGACCCAAGGATCCCAACATGCGTGTTCAAAAATCTATTGCGCTTGCTCGGACCACGGTGACCGCGGCAGCGACCGAGCATCTTCGCCAGCAGATCGTTTGCGGGAGCGTGCAGCCCGGAGAGACGCTGCCTGAATCGCAAGTGGGCGAGATGCTGGGCGTCAGTCGAGCCCCGATCCGCGAAGCACTCACCTTGCTGGAACGGGAGGGGTTGGTCGAGTTCGATCGGCGGGGGACGGCACGGGTTTGCGAGTTTGACCTGGAAGACGTTCGGGAATTGGGACTGATGCGCATGGTTCTGGAACCTGCCGCGACTCGTCTTGCCGCCCAGCGTCGGCCGGAGGCCGGTCTCGATGTGATCAAGGAGAACATTGATGCCTTGAAGGCGGTCAGCCGGCTCGATGACGTCACCCGACTCGACCTGGATTTCCACCGTCTGATATTTGCCGCAGCAGGGAACAAGCGACTCAGACGCGTTTGGGAGAACCTGTTGTCGCAGTTTTCGCTGGTGATGCGGCGGTTTCACGAGTCTTTGGAACAACGGGTCCAGACGTCCACCGTTCGCGACATGACGATCCGGGCGCACACCGAGTTGTTCCAGGCCATCCGCTCGGGATCGCCCGAGGAAGCCGAAGCCTTGGCTCGACAGCATACCACTCACTGGCTGTCGGAATTCCGTCAGTTTAAAGCGTTTGTCCCGCAGCCGGAGGAATGATCTTCCTGCTGCAGACGGTTTTCTCCAGCAGATTCAGGGAGGCCAGCAGATTGAATTCATTGAGCATGAAATAGAACCCGGCAACCACGACTTCCTTTTTCCAAAAGTATACAAACCTAGAATCCCAATCTGCTGGCCTCCCTGAATCTGCTGGAAATCCAAATCATGCCCCCCGAAAGGGCCTCTGCTGGAAATCCAAACCATGAACCACCCCCCAACAAAAACATCTGCGGCCCTTCCAGAATCTGTGAGAGATCCGATCACCCACAGATTCATCGGGCATGCGATGAAGGTGCATTCGTTGGTGGGCTCAGGGCTGAATGAGGAGATTCATCATCAAGAGCTTGTCGTGGCTCTCACAGCGGATGGTATTTCGCATCTTTCCAAACCACGGCGTGACCTCGTGTATCGAGGGATCGTTGCGGACACATTCGAGCCGGATTTTGTGATCCAGGATCATTTCATCCCTGAACTGAAAACTCTGCGTGGGGAGTTTTCCGCCGAGCATCTGGTTCAGGTCTTCTGCTACTGCAAGTTCTGGCGGCTTCGCACAAGTCTGCTGGTGGATTTCGGCAAGCAAAGCCTGATCTGGGAACGTCTCCTTTATCGTTCTCACTCCGCAAGTCTTCCCGAAAACAAGCCGCCGGACTTCGTCGGCAACCCCTCGCTGGCCGCCAGCATCCTCCAAGCCGTTGGCGAGTGTCTGAACGAAACCGGCCTTGGCTATCGGCAGACCACTTGGAAAGGCTTGGTCAGCGCCGCGCTTCAATCCGCGGGGCACAAAGTCTGTCTCAATCCAACCGGCACGGTGCTCAGTCATCCAGGCGTCGCGATGTCCAGTTTCGTCATCGAAGACACCTGCGCCGTGCTGGTCACTGCGCTCAACGACGGCATCAACGCCGCCGACCGTGCCATCCTGCAGACCCACCTTCGCTGGCTCAAGCTCGACTGGGGCATCGTCTTCCATTTCGGCAAAACCACCGCCGATCTTTGCTTCGTTCGTCGTCCGCTTCATGCAAACACATTTTCTCCAGCAGATTCAGGGAGGCCAACAGATTGAATGCACTGAGAATGACATGGCAATCCCAAACTTCCGGAGTACCCAACAACCACACCGATCACCAACCAGCTTTCTTCGCCCCAAACTGTGTAGTTCGAAATCCCAATCTGCTGGCCTCCCTGAATCTGCTGGAAATCCAAATCGGAGAGAATTCCCATGATACGAACGCTCTTTTTCATCTGGCTGTTCACCTGCGTTTGCTGGTCATCGGTAACCGCAACCGAGACCCATTGGCCTCGCTTCCGCGGGCCCAGTGCGGACGGCGTCGCGCCGGATCATCACGGGCTGCCGCTCACCTGGACGACAACCGAGAACGTCAAGTGGGTGGCCGACGTGCCGGGCTGGGGTTGGTCATGCCCCGTCGTTTGGGACGATCGCGTCTTCCTGACTGCCGTGGTTGCCGATCAGCCGACGCGAGTCCCCAGCAAGGGGTTATACCTGGGGGAAGGTGTTCGCGAGCCGGAGCAAGGCATTCATCGTTGGATGGTCTATTGTTTCGATCTGAACACCGGCGAGATGCTGTGGAAGCACGAAGCTCACGCAGGCCAACCTCAGGTGCCCCGACATCCCAAGAGCACGTACGCATCCGAAACGCCGACGACCGACGGCCGACGGCTCTATGTCCTGTTCGGCGACCTGGGTCTGTGGTGCTACGATCTCCAGGGAAAACCGTTGTGGCAGCGAAAGATCGAACCGAAAAAGACCGAGTTCGACTACGGCGCCGCATCTTCGCCCGTCGTCCATGACGGCCAGACAATCGTCGTCTACGATAACCTGGAAGCATCCTGGATTGCGGCCTTTGATGCGCAGAGCGGAAACGAGCGGTGGCGAACGCCGCGCGATGAGCTGCGTTCGTGGGCGACGCCGCTGGTCTGGACGAATCCCCTCCGCACCGAAATCGTGGTGCCCGGCGAGAATCGCAACCGAGGTTACTCGCTCGACGGCAAACTGCTGTGGGAGTTCGACGGCCGGATGTCCAAGCTGGTGATTCCTTCCCCATTTGCCGCGCACGGATTATGCTACATCGCATCGGGTTTCGGCGACGCCCGCCCGACCTTCGCCTTGCGGCCGGGCGCCAGCGGCAACATCGCTGCGGACGGTGACTTCGAGAACAGCGAATTCATCGCCTGGCACCAGGGCCGCTCGGGCCCCTACAACCCGTCTCAGATCGTGTACGGCGACTATCTCTACACGCTCTACGATCAGGGATTTCTGACCTGTCACGATGCGAAGACGGGCGAAGAGGTTTATGGTCGACAACGATTCTCGCCCAGCGGTTCGTTCACCGCGTCGCCCTTCGCTTTCAATGGACGGCTGTTTTGTCTCAGCGAAGACGGACTGACGTACGTCATCAAACCGGGGTCGGAGTTCGAAATCCTTCAGCGCAATCCCCTCGACGAACTCTGCCTCTCCAGTCCCGCCATCGTCGGCGACAAGCTACTCATTCGGACGGCATCCAAGCTGTACTGTCTGACCGAGAGCGCAGAGTTGAACGCCGGCAAGTGAGAGGAGGTGTCGAAATGAGGACCCACGCGCACCGTTATTTGGCCAGTCTCTCCCGGCTACCCCCAGGTCGATAGTCAGGAATCAAAGAAAGGAAACGAATCACCATGTCAAACCGACGTCAGTTTGTTCGCCAGACGGCCGCTTTCGGCCTCACCGCTGGCCTGCTGCCGGGCATCGCCTCCACCACCGAGGTGAACGCCGCCAGCGTGCCCAACGCCGCCGAGCCCGAGGTCACCCGGGAGGTTGATGTGCTCGTCGTCGGCGGCGGCACCGCGGGAACCATCGCAGCCATTCAGGCCGGGCGCGCCGGCGCGAGCGTCCTGCTGGTGGAGCGGAACAGCCAGCTCGGCGGCACGATGACGACGGGTGGCGTGGCATTTCCCGGACTGTTCGATGCCTGGGGCAAACAGGTCATTGCCGGCATCGGCTGGGAACTGGTCAAAGAAAGCGTGGAACTGGACGAAGGAAAACTTCCCGATTTCGCCAAGGTGCCACAGCGTCATTATCATAATCAGGTTTACATCAACCAGTTTCTCTACGCGATCCTGGCCGAGGAGAAGTGCGCGGAGGCGGGTGTGGAGATCGCTTACTACGAATTTCCTCAGGCGGTGACCAAGACCGGCGACGGCTGGGAGGTCGATTGCGTCGGGTTCGGCACGAAGCGCCGGGTGCGTTGCAAGCAGATCATCGACTGTACCGGCGGAGCCGAGGTGGTGGGCTTGCTCGGGCTGCCGCGTCTGCGCGAGGAAGAGCATCAGCCCGGCTCGTTTCTCTTCATGCTGGGGCAAGCCCACGAGCCGGGTCGGAATCAGATCCACCGCCTGTACGTCCACGGCGCGGATTCGACCAACTCGCGGACCGCGACCGTGGCGAACCTGACCGGGCGAAAATCCATCCTCGCCAAGGTGCGTGAGGAGAACAAGCGACTGATGCACTTACAGCCGGAGACCGGTTTCCGCGAAAGCTACCGCATCCAGGGCGAAATATTGATCACGGTCAACGACTACACCTCCGGCCGCGTCTTTGACGACGCCGTCTGCTACGCCTTCTACCCGGTCGATCTGCACACCAAAACCGGGGTGAAGCCGCAGCCACTGAAGCTCGGCACGGTTCCGACGATCCCGCTGCGGGCCCTGATCCCCAAGGGCAGCCGCAACCTGATGGTGGCCGGACGCTGTGTGAGCAGCGACCGGCTGGCGAATTCCGGACTGCGCGTGCAGGCATCGTGCATGGGCATGGGACAGGCGGCCGGAGCTGCGGCCACCCTCGCCGCAGAGGCGGGAACCACCCCGTTGGAAGTGCCGCTCAAGAAAATCCACGACCTGCTCCGAGCCCACGGCGCGATCATCCCCGGCGATGCGCGGTGACGGTACGGCAGGGTTGAACGGCGAATGCCTTGCAGTCATTTCCCAAAGTGAACCCAGATCCCGCTGGCACATCGGTTGGTGCCGGCATTGCAAAGAAAGAGAGTTACCATGTCAAACCGACGTCGGTTTGTTCACCAGACGGCCGCGGCCTTGTTGGTCTGCGGCCTCATCGCCAGCCTGCTGCCGGGCTTCCCCGCCGCGCAGGACAGCTCGGACAAACCGCCTGTGGAGGAAAGGGCAAATTGTCCTACCAGCGGCCAGGCTGCAATTTCCGGTGGAGGCGGTCTCCCCGCCATGCCCATGACGGCGCCGGTGGAGAATTCTCTTGCCTACGATGTATCTCAAAAACCGGCTATTACATCCAAGAAACTGTCAGACATGGAAAGCCTTGAAAACTGGAAGCCTTGGGTCGATCCCAGGGCATTCGGGACGATTTCCCTGTCGACGGATAAGTTCTACAAAGGTCGGGCTTCCGTTCTGTTGACGTCTCCCACCAAAGGCGAAGAGCCGAACTTCACCTCTTCCCGTGGCCGACCTTGGGGTTCCGCCAGCGCCATCTACAAGGTCGACAACGAAGATTGGACCGAGTGGAATCGGATCACGTTGTGGGTGTACCCGGATTTGCCCGGCTTCCGGACAGTCTCGTTTAACCTCGTGCTGCATAACGACAACCCAATCGACCCGACCGTTGACAGTAAGCAATACGATGATGCGTTTGTGCCTTACGATTCGGCGAATGGATACCACTACTACAACTTGTATAGCGGCCTGAACTACCAACTGCTTGAGAATCACAAATGGAACACGATCGACTGGGAAATTCCGCATGTCAGAAGGGATAAGGTGATCGCGCTCGAGCTGCGCTACAGGCTCCAGGGCAATCAACGCGAGATGACCGACACGGTCAAGTACTACTTCGACGAGTTGTACCTCGAAAAAGTGGAGCAGCCGGAACATTATGAAGGCTGGAATGTGGCTCCCGGTCAGATTGCACATAATCACCTGGGATACCTAACGGGCTTCCCCAAGACGGCTCTTTCCGCGGATCCTTCAGCGAAGACCTTTCAGGTGATCGATGTAGACGCAAACCAAGTCGCTTTAGAGAAGCAGATCACTTCAAGAACGACACAGCAGGGAACATTTCAGGTCCTGGATTTCAGCGAGATCAACAGGCCGGGAACTTACGCGCTGAGAGCAGGGGATGTTCAGACCAGACCATTTCAAATAGGTGAGTTCAACGGCCTGTATCGAGACAACCTGATCAAGCTGATTAACTTCTTTTACTGCCAGCGCTGTGGGACGGAGATCCCTGGCCGTCACTCTGCTTGTCACAGCGACTTCATCTGTGCTCACGGTGACAAGAGCATTGTGATCAATGGCGGTTGGCATGATGCGGGAGACCTGTCCCAAAGCACGAAACACACCTCCGGCGCTGTGCATGCGTTCCTCTCTTTGGCCGAACAGTTTCAAAACACCGATCCCGAACTTTCCGAGCGGCTATTGGAAGAGGCAAAATGGGGCCTGGATTGGGTCCTGAAGACACGTTTCGGAGATGGCAACCGAGTCAACTGGGGAACGATGGATTTCTGGACGGATGGTATCCTCGGTACCGTTGATGATGTCATTGCTAAGCCCAGCGATAGCCACGCGGCAACGCACAACTACGTGACGGTCAATCTGCATTCGGCACGCGCAGAAGCGAAGGCAGCTACGCTGTTATCGAAAAAGGACCCCATCTTGGCGGACTACGCGCTGCGGTGCGCGGAACAGGACTGGAGCTTTGCCGTAGAGGGTATCCAGGACTTGGACATGGACACCGCCGGTATCGCATTGAATGCCTCCCTCGCGCTTTTTGAAGCAACCGAAGATGACCAATACAGAAGTGCGGCCATCTCCTATGGGAACTACATCGTCCGGTGTCAACAACGGGATAGCTTGAGCGATCGTGTGCCTTTGAAGGGATTCTTCTTCGGAAACGAACGCCGTGAGCGGATGCCACTTCCACGGAGTATTACGAGTTCCGAGAAGTACGCCGTGACCGGCCTGGTCGGACTGCTGCAAGCGTTCGCGGATAATGAGCATGCCGAAGCGTGGAAAGAGGCAATTCGTTTGTATGCGGACTATCACGTGGCCATGGCAGCCTATACGGCCCCATATTTCATGCTCCCGGCGGGCCTATGTGACTTGAATTCGGCTCAGGACGAGATTGAGCAAGCGAAAATCAGGAATGGGATCCGGTTGGATGACCGCTTCTATATCAAGCGCTTTCCGGTGTGGACGACCGGAAGAGGGAATACGAGCGTCATCCTGTCCAAGGCGATCGGCTTGGCGGCGATCGCCAGATACCTCGATGATC
>Ga0351933_1040_pt1 | contig 52412 bp, 28 predicted proteins | sample TotcelHT113001L9_FD_206841 | JGI IMG/M metagenome (GOLD analysis project Ga0351933, IMG submission 206841) | Enriched cells from coal bed in the Powder River Basin, Montana, United States - Total cells T11 rep2 HSBNCT.T11.300.1.L9 ... | reverse complement strand
AGCGGCGGGGGTTCGACGCGTACGTGGAGCAACTGGACGCAGAAATCATCCGTCACCTTGACCGGTACAAGATGATCCTGCACGGTGGCGCCGGGGTCTTCGCTGCTTCGGAAGAAATGACCCGCGAGGAGTGGCGGGACTACTATGCCTACCACGAGGTCCAGACACTTTTTCCCGGCATCCAGGCCATCGGCTTTGCCCAAGCCGTCCCGCACTCGGAACTGGCGCAACATATCCAAGCCGTCAGAGCCGAAGGCTTCCCCGACTATACCGTCTGGCCCGCCGGGCAGCGCGACATGTACGCGCCCGTTGTCTTTGTGGAACCGTGGGACGAGCAAAACCAGCGAGTTCTGGGCTGTGACGCACTTGCCGAACCGTTGCGGCGGGCTGCCGTTACGCGGGCCTGGAAGACGGGCACTACCGCCCTTTCGGGCAGAGTGACGTTGATTCAACAGGCTGGCTCCGACAGCCAGCCGGGATTTCTGATGGCCGTTCCGGTTTATGTCAACGGGATGCCGGTCGAAACCGTCGAACAGCGGGACGCGGCGATCCGGGGATTCGTCTACGGGGCGTTTTTCGTACGCGACTTGATGGGCGGCATCTTGCCGGAACCCTTGCATTCGATCGACTTCAAACTGTTCGATGGCACGGAGGTCTCTCCGCAGGCCCTGCTGTTTGATAGCGACGGCGCGGCGGGCGCGGAATATCGGCCGATGTTCCGCACCCGCAGAACCTTGGATCTGTACGGGCATCAGTGGACCCTGGCCGTCGAGACCGCTCCGGGGTTCGCGGCTGTCACGGACCGGTACACGGCCAAGATCGTCCTCGCCGCCGGTCTGATCATCAGCCTGCTGATCTTCCTCTTGATAACAACGCTGGAGCGCACCGGCATCCGGGCGTATTCCCTGGCCCGGAAGATGACCTCGGCTCTGCGGGAAAGCGAGCAGGACTTGAACACGGTGATTGACACGGCCTTAGACGCCATTGTCTTGATCGACGGTCGAGGCAGAATCAGCCTCTGGAACCCGGCTGCCAAGCAGATGTTTGGCTACTCGGCGGAGGAGGCATTGGGCGAAGATTTGCACAACTTACTCACTCCAGCGAGATTTCACGAAGCGTACGAGAAGGGATTTGATCGGTTTCGCCGTACGGGTGAAGGCCCGGTCTTGCAGAGAGTGCTGGAGCTGGCGGCATTGCGCAAAGGCGGTCTGGAATTCCCGGTTGAGGTGTCCGTTGCGAACTTGAAAAAAGGCGAAGAGTGGTACGCCGTGGGGGTGATCCGCGACATCACCGAACGCAAGCGGGCCGAGGGCGAGTTGAAAGAGAGCGAGCGGGAAAAATCGCTCATCCTGGACAATGCCAATGAATGTATTGCCTACCACGACAAGGATCATCGGCTGGTTTGGGCCAATCGAGCCTATCTTGCGGGAGTCCGTACCAGTACCGGATTGCCGGTCACCGTCGAGGACGTGCGGGGGAAGACATGCTTCGAGAGTTGGGGCCTGGGGCAGTTATGCAACCATTGTCCGGTTACCAAGGCGATCCAGTCCGGCCAAGCGGACGAGGCGGAATTGACACCGGAAAACCAGCCGCACTGGCCTGCGGCGTATGGTTCATGGTCCGTTCGGGCAACACCGGTCCGGGATTCCTCAGGCGCCGTTATCGGCGCCATCGAGCTTGCGCATGACATCACCGAGCGCAAGCGGACTGAGGCGGCGTTGCGGGCGAGCGAGAAGCGATACGCACAACTTGCGGCGCACACGCGCACCGTCACCTGGGAGGTGGACGTTGATGGCGTGTACACGTTTGTCAGCCCCGTCGTGGAAGCCGTTCTCGGATACTGTCCGGAAGAACTCGTCGGCAAGAGACATTTCTTCGATCTGGCTCCCGCCGAAGACCGCGACGCAGTACGGGAATTCGGGCTGAAGATCCTTCGCGAGCAAAGAACATGCACCAATTTCGAGAACCGAGTGCTCGCCAAAGATGGACGCCCGGTGTGGGTGCTGACCAACGGAGTTTCCCTATTCGGCCAGCAGGGACAGTTGATCGGATTCAGCGGTTCGGCTACCGACATCACGGAACGGAAGCAAGCCGAGCGGGACCGGATCGCGCGGCAGGCGGCGGAGGAGGCGAACCGGCAGAAGAGCCGGTTCCTGTCCAACATGAGCCACGAGATCCGCACGCCGCTGAACGCCATTCTGGGGTTTGCCCAGATCCTGGATCGCGATCCTTCGCTGACTCCCAAACAGATGGCCCAGGTCCGCAGCATCAACCGCAGCGGCGTCCATCTGCTGGACCTGATCAACGACATCCTGGACATGTCCAAGATCGAAGCCGGGATGACCGAGGTCAACCGGGTCGTGTTCGGCCTCCAGGATCTGCTGGACGACCTGCAGATGATGTTCCAGAGCCGGGCGAAGGCCAAGGGGCTGCGGCTGATCGTGGAACGGGACGAGAACGTGCCGTACCATGTCCTGGGCGACGCGAGCAAGCTGAGGCAGGTGCTGGTCAATCTGATCGGCAACGCTGTCAAGTTCACCCAGCGGGGCGGAGTGGCGATACGGGTGCGGGCCGAACCGGCCGCTGGCCGACCGGCGGAAGACGGACAGATCCTGCGACTGGTGGTCGAGGTCGAGGACAGCGGGCCGGGGATTCCCGCGGCGGATCTGGACTGGATCTTTGCAGCGTTCGCGCAGAGCGAGGCCGGGGCCGCGGCGGGCGGTACGGGGTTGGGGCTGACGATCAGCGCCAAGCTGGTCGAGCTGATGGGCGGCAGGCTGACGGTCGAAAGCGAGGTCGGCAAAGGCAGTTGTTTCCGGTTCGATGCGCTGCTCGAGCGGACGGAAGACGTGCCGGAACGCGAGGAACCGGCCGCCCGCCGCGTGATCGGGCTGGAACCTGGCGCCGGCCCTTGGCGGATCCTGGTGGTGGACGACGCGCCGGACAACCGCGACTTGCTGGCCGATCTGCTGCGGCCGTTGGGATTCGAGATCCGCGAGGCGCACAACGGCGCCGTGGCCCTTGAAGTCTTTCAGCAGTGGGCGCCCCATGCCGTGCTGATGGACATGCGGATGCCGGTCATGGACGGCTACGAAGCCACCCGGCAGATCAAGGCCAGCGAGGCGGGACGCACGGTGCCCGTGATCGCCGTGACGGCCAGTGCGTTCAAGAATTCACAGGCCGCGGTGCTGGCCACGGGGATCTCCGCGTATTTGCGCAAACCCTTCCGCCCGGAGGAGTTGTACGAGGCGCTGGCCAGTTGCTTGGGTCTGCGCTACGTCTATGCCGACGGGCCGCACTCGTCCGGGGGGCGGCGACGGCCGGCGGCTGTTTCGCCGGTGGCCCTGGCCGCGCTGCCCGTAGCGCTGGTCCAATCCCTGCGCCAGGCCGTGGCCGATGGCGACGTGGCCTGCTTGACGGAACTGATCGGCCAGGTGGAGGTGTTCGACAGCGCCGCCGCCCGAGGGCTGCACGTTCTGGCCGACCGGTACGATTATGCAAGACTCGATGAACTACTTGGCAACGGAGGAAACGACCATGGATGACACTTCCCGGATCGACACTTCCCGGATCGCAACGATCATGGTGGTGGACGATGTGCCGGGCAACCTGAAGCTGTTGCAGGACATGCTGCAGGCGAACAGCTATCGGGTCCTGGCATTCCCCAACGGCCGGCTGGCGCTGTCGGCGGCGGCCAGGAACCGGCCGGACTTGATGCTGTTGGACATCAACATGCCGGAGATGAACGGCTATGAAGTCTGCGAGCGTCTGAAAGCCGATCCCGCCTTGCAGGAGATCCCGGTGTTGTTCATCAGCGCCTTGGGAGAGACGGCGGACAAGGTCAAGGCGTTTTCGGTCGGCGGCGTGGACTATGTGACCAAACCGTTCCAGTTCGACGAGGTTCATGCCCGCGTCCGCACGCATCTGGAACTGTGCCGCCAGCGCCGCCAATTGCTGGAGGCCAACGCACGACTCCGCGAACTGGAACAACTACGGGACAATCTGACGCACATGATCGTCCATGACATGCGGTCGCCGCTGGCCGTCTTGGGTGGCGCCATCACCCTGCTGTGCGACGAACTGCCCGCTGACGCCGCCGAGCTGCTCCGCTTGTGCCAGATGGGCAAGAAGGCGGCCGGGGAACTGACCGAGATGTGCAATGGACTGCTGGACGTGAGCCGTTTGGAGGCGGGAGAGATGCCCGTCGAACGCGAGGCGTGCGAATTGTCGGCGGTCGTGTCAGACGCGGTACACGCCACGAAGATCCAGGCGGACGCCGCCTCGGTGACGGTGTGTGCCGAGGTATCGCCGGTCCGCATTCCGGCCGACAAGAAGCTGTTGCAGCGGATTCTGGCCAACCTGCTGACCAATGCCATCAAGAACACGCCGGAGGGCGGCCGGATCACGGTCCGCGCCCAGGTAATACCGGACGGCATTCGCGTCGAGGTCGCGGACACCGGCTGTGGCATCCCGCCCGAGTACCATCAGCGGATCTTCGAAAAGTTCGGCCAGGTCGCAGCGCGGCGGGAGGCAAAGCATCACTCGACGGGACTGGGCCTGCCCTTCTGCAAACTGGCTGTCGAAGCCCACGGCGGCACGATCGGGGTGGCCAGCGAAGTTGGCCGCGGCAGCGTCTTCTGGTTCATTCTGCCGGATCGTCCGGAAGACGTCTCGTGAATGGGGATGGCGATCCGCGAAGTAAACCTCCGACCAAAGGCGGGCTTTCTCTCGTCGTCACCGTCCTCAACCCGACGAGCACGAGGAACCAAAGCATCTTCTCCCTTGTTCCCGAGCGGGTTTTCCGGCAGCGGTTCCTGCCGGACGGCGCGCAACGGCAGTCCCTTGGAGGCGGCCGCGGGAGCCCAAGAGCCCGGTCATCGGGGTGTGGTGAAGGAAAGGGGACGGGTCTTTTCCCGCCTACATCCGCGGCCCGGTGCCGCCATCGGCCAGCAGCTCGAATCCGTCGAGTCGGACCACCGCATTTTCATCCGAGGGACGGTTTTGCCATCCGTGGGCGAAGGAACGGGGACAGGGGCAGCCCTTTTTCCGCTGTGTCACCTCCGCGGTGCGATGCACTCGGCCAGATGCGTTTCGATTGTCGCCAGATCGGAGACAACGGTCCATTTCCATAGGCCAAACCTGTGCGTGTCGTTGATCGCCTGCACCCACTCATTCAGGAAACGATGTTTGGCGCGAGTCTCGTCAGACTCTTGGCCCTTCACCTCGACAATCAGCATCGTTCCACACGTCAGGCGAACTAAGAAGTCGGGGCGGTACTTTCGCACGACTCCTCGGTACGCATACAGAATCTCAAAGCCCAGATGATCGTTCTTGACCCAGCTATCCACCAGGCTCGAATTGTCCAGTTGATAGGCTTCTGAAGCTTCCCAAGTGGAATCGTAAACGGCACAATTGATGTGCGATCGTTTGGTGCGCTCGCACGGTCGAGCAGTAAACCAGGGACGCATGTCCGCGGTGCTGAGCAGAGGCCGATGTGTATCAAACACGGGCTCGAGGCGACTTGTATTCTCGAATCGAATCGCCTCCCAGATGTGTTGCACGATTCGATTCATATTCAGAATCAACAACATTCGCCGTCGGAGGCCGTCGTCGTCCTGATCTGGCCCCCGGGATCGAATTCGATCCGACTCAAGCACTTCCTCGACCAAGCGAATCACCTGACAAAGCAACGCGTCTTGCGTCCCAGTCCAACTCGGTTGCATCTGATCAAACACATCCCGCGCCATCTTGAAGACGACCGTCTGCAGACGATGGCGTTTACCGAGCGCGACTAAATCGATCTTCGACAGCGACTCCATGTTCGGCTTGCCTTCGAGAATCGCCGCCAATTCCGCATGAGTCGGTGTGTCCAGCGGATTCAATTCCAAGACTGGAATCCTTGCCAGATCGAGTCGCAACACCGGAGAGTACACATGCTCGATACGGACCACATTGGGCCATGATATGCCAAACTCCGCCTCGCGATCACGCAGTGGCTCGATCAGTGTCTTCGGCTTTGGTGGCGGCGGCGGCGTGTCGTCTCCTTCCTCATGCGGCAAGAAGGTGAATGGGATGCCAAAGATGTTGACATACTCGGGCTCGAATTTCCCCGTTTCCGGATTGATGTCATACGAAGTTCGACGCAGCCCTCGACCCACCACCTGCTCGCACAGCAATTGACTCGAAAAAGCGCGCAATCCCATGATGTGTGTCACTGTCTTGGCATCCCAACCTTCGGACAACATGCCAACCGAAATCACGTTCTGGATTCGCTCGCCCGGTCTTCCGGGTTGCCCGACCGTGTCGACCTGCTGTCGCAACCATTCCGCCTGCTGTTGTCTCGTCAGTGATCTAACTGGCCCCTCGTCATCGTCGTCAACGACGGGGAGCGTGAGCTGCACGGCCTGCTCTTGCGATTCTGCTTTGTTCAATACGCTGGAATCGATGTGCAGCGTTTGATCGGCAACACATAACTCCGGAATGTGAATCCTTTCATGATCGAAAGCGTACTTGACCCTCGCTGCCGTTTCGGTTCGATTGGCGACCGTAATCAAAACCGGCGGAACCGGATGCCCGACACGCTCCCAGTCCTTGCGAGTTTCGAGCCAGTCCTGCCCGAGCAACGTGTACGCCTGGGTAACGATGTCGGGAAGCGGTTCGTGCGGGAGTGCCTTGCGGTTGAAGTCGTCCTGGACCTCCGCGTCGCGGTACAGGTGATAGAACCGACTCTTGTAATCCGCATCCAGACGCCCGTTGTCCCGCACAACGACTCGCGGCGTCTTGATCAATCCGGACTCAATGGCATCGTTCAAGCCGAAGTCGCTGGTGATCCAGCCGAACAAAGCATCTTCGCCGCTCTTCTTCCCGGATGGGACGAACGGCGTCGCCGAAAAATCGAAACACTGCATCACACCACGCGTTCGGTGAATCCGGTCCAATCCGTCGATCCATTTCGTCGCCACGTCCAGATCGTCTTTGGCGACTCCGCTGATCTTCGAACCCATGGGCACGCGCCAAGCATGGTGGGCTTCGTCGTTGATCACAATCAGATTGCGAGCGGACGCCATTTCCCCCAAGACCTCGCGCGCGTAGGCTTCGTCGCTCTTGGCCCCGCGCTTGTCCACACTTCGACGGCGGGCAATCTGTTCATCGGTATCCCAGCCCAGTTGGTGCCAGTTATGAATCACGACCGTCGCCTGTCGCAATTTGTCGTACAAGGCGGGCGGCACGACCTGGAACAGATCGAAGTAGTTCCCCGGCGAATCGGGAACAAGCACAGCCAGTCGGTTCCTCACGGTCAAACCTGGCGCAATGATCAGAATGTATTTCGAAAACCGCGGGTCTGCCGTGTACGTTGCCTTGTTCAGAGTCTGCCAAGCTACGAGCATCGCCATGACGATCGTCTTGCCGCTGCCGGTGGCCATCTTGGCGCACCAGCGGGGAAAAGCACCGCCGTCACCGGGAATTTCAATTTCCTGTTTTGCGTCGGCTGGCGCTTCCGTAAGCCAAATCAGTGTTTCGATGGCTTCCAATTGGCAGAAGAAGAAGCGCATTCCTTCGCGCTGGTGCGGATCGTGCCAATGTTCGAGCAGGCGTCGCGTGATGCCCGTTGCGCCGGGCCAATTTGCCTCACGCCAGGCTTTCACTCGCGACCGTATCTTGTTCACCAAACCCAGTTCGACAAACTGGCCCGGATCATTGAAACCCTGGGAGCCGGGCGTTGCCACGATGTATCCGGCCGGACGGCGTCCTTCGACCTGCGTGAAGATCATGTGCTTCCGGTCGTAACTCCAGTACTTCGACGGTTCCGCAAAGGGAGTGTTGAGAATCAGGTCGCCCGCGCCGAGTCGGTATTTACGTTTGGGCATTACACAGTCTCCAAACAAGCGTGAGCTTCGAAGGAAAACAAAATGGCTGCCGCATCCACCATGTGTTTCTTGGCAGCCTTCTTGAGACGGTCCCGCCGGTCGCTGCCCTTCTCTCTTTTTGATACGGGACCGGTGACGATATGCATCTCGGTGTTCTTTCCCTACTCCACATTGATGATCTTCAAACACTCGATCCCGCGATCATCAATGATCTTGGCAGCGATGCGACGATTGCGACCAAGGTCGAACGGCAACGAAATCGTGCCCCGATACGCTTCGATCAATTCTTCGTCGATCTCCGCCTTCAGGTTCTTGGCCAGTCGGCTCCAGCCATCCTGCTCGCCGGCCATCGGAAAGAAGACCTGACGAGGCAGCAAGCTCCGACCGTCGTAATCCGTGTCCAACAACCACATCGCGATCCGTGACGTGTCCCCCGATTCGATCTTGCCGTTGGCCGGGTTGTAATAATCGAAACCGTGAACTTCGACTTCCCACAATCCCGTGTCCGGACCGCGATGGATTTTGCGGAGCGTCACGTCCGGCTGTCCCACCAGCCAAAAACTCTCGTTGCTCGAACGCTTCTTCTTCAGGTCGTCGGTCAGCAAATCGGTGTTCATCTGCAGCTTCAAGAGCTGCATCCCCGCCTTCTTCGGATCGAGTTCGTCGATGTCCTTGGCCGCTTCGGGGTCGAAGTGAAAGGCAGCAAACAACAGCACTTCGGGCTTGGGCATCAGACTGCGAGCCTCTTCCCAGGCCAATTCGACGTGTCGTTGTTCCATCGGGGCGAACTCGGGGCCGAAGGAGACAGCGACAGTTCGAGCCTGTTTGTCCTTCGTTTCGCCGACGGCGTGCAGATAACGGGTTCCCGGGAGCGGTTCCAGGCGGGCGAACTCCAGTTTCGCGCCTCCCTTGCCCCGCACCCCGGTGCGAGCCAGTTCGTCGCGCCACTCATCTTGCTTCGAAGTCGCCCCGCTGCGCGTGATGGATTGATCGGCAGGCATCGGCGCTGCGATCGGCCCGATGGATTCAGGGTCGGTAATCGGACGGACGTTGATCGCCGGGACCGCCTCGTAGGTGAAAGGCCCCGTCACGCGAGCCTTGGTGCGGTCCACTTCGGGTTGATCGTACAAGGTCTCCTGGTCGGCGTATTTGGTGATGGCCGCATCGATCTGCTCGCGAGTCATCCCTTCGACAATCTCCGGGTTGTTTGCAATCGACTTGAGCGTGATATGCGGCACGGTTTTGTACTTGAAGCCGCTGCTGACGCCTTCCTTGGGACGGGCCAGGGTGCAGTACTCAAAGACCGCCGTCATCAACCGCTGTTTGGCCAGTGTCACCGCCACCCGCGAGGTATCGCACGTGATCCAACGACGCCCCCAGGTTTCAGCCACGAATGCGGTTGTTCCAGAACCACAGGTGGGATCGAAGACGAGATCGCCGGGATCAGTGGTCATTAGCATGCATCGCTTTACAACATTCAACCCGGTTTGCACAACATATTGCTTGTCACCGCCAAATTGATTTTGCCCCAACGTGTCGGACCAGAGATTTGTCAGCGGAACTGCTGGAAAATCGTCAAGGAAACGAACATAGCCCAGCCCTTTTCCCGCTCGTGCTATTCTACCGGCGAGTTTCAGACGCTCGATTCCCTCGCGATGCGTGCTCCACTCGCGTTTTGGCGGCAGGAACTCTTTACCATCAAAGCTGATTGGAAAGTAGCCAGTCCGGCCGGGACGCACACGAGCCGACGTTAGGTCACCTGTCGTGAATATGCGAGCGCCTTCGGGTAGTGATTCGCTACCTGACCTTTCTTCGGGTGTCATTCGCCGGCGGCTCAGGTTCGGCAATTCGATCTGCGTATATGCAGTCGCGCCTTCTCCACCAGGCTCCTTCAGCCTAAACAGGGGATGGTATTTGCATGCGTCTGGCTTCTTAGCGTACCAGACGAGGTAGTCAAGCGTGCCAGGTATGAACTTCGAGGTAGCACCCACCGTTTTCGCAAAGCTAATCGTGCCGATACAGCAAGTCGATCCAAAAGTCTCGTCAAGTACCGCTCGTACCAAGTGGAGGTTTTCATCGCCAATCTGGACAAAGACGCTCCCGGACTCGCTAAGAAGATCGCGGCTAAGGCAGAGCCGATCGCGCAGATACGTAAGATAACTGTGTATCCCAAGTTCCCAAGTGTCGCGAAAAGCTTTCAGGACTTCCGGCTCTTGAGTGAGATCTTCATCGCGAGCATCCTGCACATTCCTCTTGTTCACGAACGGCTGGAAATTGGACCCGTAGCGAATCCCGTAGGGCGGATCGATGTAGATCATCTGCACCTTGCCCGCCAGGCCTTCCTTCTCCAGCAGGCTGTTCATGACCAGTAACGAATCTCCGGCGATCAGCCGATTCGTCCAACCGTGGGGATGCTTGTAGAAATCCAGTGCATCCCGCAACGGCAGATACTCGGCCGGCTCTTCGAACAACGACAACTGCGTCATTTTGCCGTTCCCCGGCTTAGCCCGCTCGCCGTTGGTCCGCACGGCCGCGATGATCGCCTTGGGATCGATCCGCTCGTGAACATGCAGCGAAACGGTGGGCACCTCGAAACTGGTCCGTTCCGCCTTGCCTGCCCATATCAATTGGGGGTCAAGATGCGGATCGTGGGCATACGTCTTCCGCTGTGCCGTCACGGGTTCGCTGTCGGATGTAACCAGACCCACGGGCGGATTGTTCGCACGCCGCTTGTCCTTGTGCGCGTACGATTCAATCCGCTTTTTGTCCGGCTTGCTGGGATTTTCATTCGCCGATTTCTTTTTCGCCATTAGTGCGTGTCTTCCTGGACCACGTAGCCTTCGGAAACTTGCCGGCACACATTGTAGGCAAAACGGCGCCGTTTTGCGACACGCTGCCGCAGGCAGAATGTCGCAGGCAGAAGCAAGCTGACCACGATCAGGGCGGTTTGAAGAAATCGCCCATCTCCCGGCTTCCCTTCGGTTCGCAGGGCGGCAAACTGATTGATAACTGATAAAGATCTTGAACCTCGTCCGCGAACATTGCAACCCTGCTGGAACTTCGCTAGCCCGTCTTCTGCTGTTCCTTTCGCTTCTTGCCTACCCGTTTATACAACTTTTGGGGAAAGAGCGATCTGCCTTGCCGTGTTTCGGTAACGTTTCATGCCGTGATCATCGTCGGGGACGGCGAGTGCGGATGGCCCGATGGATTTCGGGATACGGGACGAACTGCCGTGGCAACCCGATGGTAAAGAAGTCTGCTCGATTGTATCCTGAAACGCAACGCCTGTTTTTCAATTCTTGGGTACACGAATCGGCGGTGAGTTGTGGCCATGCGTCAAATTCGTTTCTTTACCAGCGGTACCGTTTGGGTGTGGGCTTGGTTCTTGCCCTGTTGCTGCGTCTTGGCCCAGGGCCGCGATGCGGCCGAGATTCCGGCGGGAACGTCGTCTGAGCAGCGGCCGTCCCTGGCAGCGGCGGTGCAGTACTCGGACCAGGCGCGCAGCGAACCGCGGCCGTTGCGGATGCACGTGCTGCGAATCGACCTCCGGGCGGCGGACATTGAACTTGCCGTGGCCGTGGACGACGATCCGGACGGTGACGGACCGGCCGAAACCCGCCTGACCGGTCCCCGCACCTTGGCGACGCGCGCCGGCTTTGCCGCGGCCGTGAACACGAATCCCTGGGTCATGGTCCCTCCGACCATCGACGGCATCCGCACCCCTTACATCGCCGGCGGCCCCTGTGACATCTCGGGTTGGGCGGTTTCTGATGGCCTGCTGCGCAGCACGCCCAAGGCGGGCCACTGGAATTTCTGGTTGGACGACCGGCACCACGCCCAACTTGGCGCGCACCCCGGCGTCGGCTCCGGCAGCGGCGTCATCCACCAGGCCGTGGCTGGGTTCGGCGGCTTGCTTCGCCGCGGCGAAATCCTGCCAGCCCCCAACACCGTCCTGCATCCGCGGACGGCGCTCGGGTTGGATCCGGAAAGCCGCTGGCTGACCTTGGCCGTTGTGGACGGCCGGCAGAAAGGGTACAGCGAAGGGATGAGCGAACGCGAGTTAGCCGAGTTCATGGCGGAACTGGGATGCTCGGACGCGCTGAACCTGGACGGCGGCGGCAGCAGCGTCATGCTGCTCGAAGACGAATCGGGGAGACTGCAAGTCAAGAACCGCCCGTCCGACCCGACGGGGCCACGCCCGGTGCCCGTCCTGTTGGGCGTGCGGCGGCGTTCAATCGCCGGACAAGCTGACATCGAGCCATAATCGGCCGGATTCGCGAAAGACTGCGTGGGAGGTTTGCCATGAAACGATCCCGGGGACCATGGGAACGCATCGGGCCGTCGGTACGATGCGTCTGGCTTGCGGTGTGCGGCATCCTGACCACTTGGGCCGCCTGCTTGGGCGGACCGGAAGATGTTCGCGCAACGATCGAGGCGGATTGGGAACGGCAGGAGCGGAGGCGTGGCAGCGACGTGGCTGATCCGGCTGCATGGGAGCGACTGGTCCGGCGGGGGCGGCTGCTGGCTGATGACCTCGAGACCCGCGGCGTCGACCAGGCGGTTCGGCTCGCCCGATCCACGCTGGACGCCGTCGAGCAGCGAGCGCGCACGGTGCTGGCGCAGGCTTGCCGCGTGCAAGCAAGCGGACCGGAGGGCTTTCACCTGGTTGGCGCAGCGGTCGGCGGCGGCGGAACCGAACTGGATTCGGATCGCGTGACGGGGAAGGATTGGATGTATTCGCCGCACGATAGCGCCCGGCTGGGCGGCCTGGGCACCCTGTCGTGGGACGACCAGGAAGTGCTTTACCGGTTCCGCGGCTTGTCCCGCGGCGCGGCGCACCGGTTGCGGCTGGTGTTTGCCAACAACACGCGCCGCGCCCAAGCCGTTGCGGTGAATGGGCGCGAGCTGGATCGGTTCGTTCTGGAGGCCTGGACCGTGGCCGAGCGGTGGCTGGAAGTGTCCGGGGAAGCGGTAACCGGCGGCGAGTTGGAGGTCGCGATCCGCACGACCGGCCCCAACAACGTCATCGTTTCCGGCATGGAAGTGTGGGCCTCGCAACCGCTGGCCGATGCGGCGCTGGCGACGAGGTTGGAAACACGCCGTGCGGCGCTCGCCAACCGGGACGTATGGCTCGTGCCGGCCCTGCGGCCCTTGTATTGCGAGGCCCGCTGGGCCGTGCGGCAACTGGCCTTTGCCAACCCGTTGCTGGATTTCGACAGCGTGGTGTTCGTGCGGAGGTACTGGCCGGCGATCGGGCATCAATGCGCGCATCGGGTTGGCGAAACGCAGCGGCCGGGCGCAACGCTGTGCGTGCTGACCGGCCTGCACGGCGACGGCCAGGTCCGCGACCTGCTTGCCGACCAGCTGCCGGCGGGCGGCGTGGGACGGTTCGATCTGTCGTTCGACGGGGAGCGGCTCGTGTTTCCCTACGCCGCGCCGCGCGAGCGGCCGGAACCTTATGCGACCGGCTTCGGATTGGTGCCGCAGCGATTCCATCCGGAAGGCGGGCCGGACGATGCCGAAAGCCCGCGGGGCGGTTCTGGAAATCGAGGCGGCTCGTGCCAGATGTATGACATTTACGAGATCGGCGTCGACGGCAGCGGTTTGCGCAAGGTCGTCGGCTGCGACCATGCCGAGGACACCGAGCCGTGTTATTTGCCCGACGGGCGGATTCTCTTCACCTCCTCGCGCGACGGGCGGCTGGTGCAGTGCGGCGACTGGGCCCTGGTCAACGCGCTGTATACGGTCCGCGCCGACGGCTCCCATCCGCGACGGATCACCGAGCCCAAGGAGGGCGAGTTTTATCCGTCCCTGCTGGCCGACGGCCGCATCCTGTACACCCGGTGGGATTACGTGATGAAGCCGTTCAATATGATCCAGCAGCTGTGGACGGTCTATCCCGACGGCCGGGCCGCCGAACTGGCCTATGGCGATCACTATGCGTTTTCCCACGGGCCGATTGCGTTCTTCGAGGCGAGGCAGGTTCCGGGGACGAGTTGGGTGGTCTGCAACGGCGCGGCGCATCACAACACCGGCGGCGGCCCCGTGGTGCTGGTGGACCTCAACCGCAACCGCGGTGGGCCGGAGGGGCTCTGCAACCTGACGCCCGAGGTCGGCTACCCGGAGCGCGGACCGGCGGGTAGGGGCGGTTGGTTTGCCTCGCCGTATCCGCTGGCGAGGGAGCACTTCCTGGTGACCTACTCGATGGAGAGCCGCGACAATGCTCCCCACGGCTACGGCTTGTACCTGTTCGACGCCTTCGGGAACTTGGAACTTGTCCACCGCGATCCGGAGTTGTCGGTTTATTCGCCGATGCCGTTGCGTCCCCGCCCCCGACCGCGCGTGTTGCCCGACGCGGTGAGCGACGTGCCGGAATCCACGCCGGCCACCGTATTCATTCAGGACGTGTACGCGGGCCTCGAAGGCGTGCCGCGGGGGACCGCCAAGTATCTGCGCGTGCTGGAAAGCCACGACAAGCGAGAGTATTGCCGCCTGATGTTTCTGGACCTGGGGCTAAAGTCCGGCACCGATCCGCGCAGTGTCGTGGGCGAGGTGCCCGTGAATAGCGATGGTTCGGTGGCGGTCCAGTTGGCGCCGCGGCGAAACTACTTTTTCGAGTTGGTGGATGCGGACCATCTGGAGATCCGCCGCATGAAGAATTACCTGACCCTCCAGCCGGGCGAACTCCGCGGTTGCGTGGGCTGCCATGATCACGGCTCCGTCCCGCTGGCTTCGGCGAAAGCGTTGCCGCTGGCGTTGGGCAAGCCGCCGGCCGAGCCCACGCCGCCGCCGTGGGGTTCTGCGCCGCTGGATTTTCGCCGCGTCGTCCAGCCGGTGCTGGATCGGCATTGCGCTGGCTGCCACGATGGCGCGGAAGGCGCGGAAAAATCGTTCGATCTGCGGGGGCGGAAATGGGACGGCAACCAGGGCGCCTACAGCTATGGCAACTTGCCGAACCTGCAATTCTGTTTCTCCGATTCCTATCGAGCGCTGATGCCGCACGTGCGGATCGACCCGGTGGGCGACTACGACGGCTCGGTTACGCCGATGGCGCCGTACGCGGTCGGCTCCGCGGTCAGCCCTTTGATAAAGCTGTTGCAGGCCGGTCATCACCAGGTGGACTTGCCCGCCGACGACTGGCTAGCTCTGGCGTGCTGGATTGACTGCAACGCGCCGTTCTACGGCGGCTGGGACGAGGTCGAGTATGTACCGCACACCGCAGTGCCCGCCACGCCGCAACAACGCGCCCAGCGCCGCGAGCAATTGGGAGCGGTGGCCTACCTGGACTGCGGTTCGCATGTTTCCGACGGCGACCGGCGTTGGGAGCCCGAACTGCGGATGGAAACGACGCGGTTCAGCGGGTATGAAGGCGAGTTCTTTCCGGGCCAAGGTCCCGCACCGCGCTGGCACGCGACGCATGTCTTCAGCCGGCGGCCGATCCGGTTCCGCGCTCACGGCCTCGATCCCGCCGCGGAATACCGGCTGGGCGTAAGCTGGTGGGACTACGACGGGCAGCACTGCGTTCAGTCGTTGACCGTGGAAACCTTCGATGGCGGACAACAATTTCCCTTGCTGTTGCAGCAGCAGTTGCCGATCTGGCAAGGACGGTCGGAGCCGCCCTCCGAACAGACGGTGGCCATTCCGCGCAAAGCCTACGCGGACGGCCGGTTGAAGATTGTCGTGACTGGAATGCCCGGCGGAAAGACCGTCGTGGGGGAGATGTGGTTGCTGGAAATGCCTGCCCGCGAGGGCCCTTGAAAGGGTGTGGCAAGGGGAGCCCTGCAATCACGATTCGCGAGTCACGCGAACAAGGCAAGGCGACACAAGGCGGGGCTGACTTGTAGCCTGGGGCGGCTCCGTCTACAATCGCCGGGGGTTTCCGAAGTCCGTTCTCACAACCAACAAACTGCAGAAAGGCCTTACCATGTTGAAACGACGGCACCCGTTCCGAACTCTCTTGGCGATGCTGGCCCTGGGCGCGTGCAGTCTGGTAATCGCCGGCGCAGCCCGAGCCGCCTCGGCTGACCTGGCGCCCCAGGTCACGTTGCATGCGGAGAAGACCGGCGAGCCGATCAACCCGTTCATCTATGGCCAGTTCATCGAGCACCTGGGCCGATGCATCTACGGCGGGATCTGGGCCGAGATGCTCGAAGACCGCAAGTTCTATTTCCCCATCACGGCCGAGTACCGGCCGTACCGGTCGCTGGAGGACAGCCCCTTTCCGGTCGTCGGCGCCTCGCCTTGGGAGATTCTCGGCACGGTCGAGTCGGTCGCCATGCAGGCGGAGGACTCGTTCGTGGGCGAGCATACGCCGCTGGTGGCCGCCGGCAGCGGTATCCGGCAGCGCGACCTCGGCGTGGTGGCCGGTAAGCAGTACGAGGGTTATGTATGGCTTCGCGCGCCGCGCGGCGCGGCCGCTGCCAAGGTCGCCTTGGCGTGGGCCGAAGGCGAGGCCGGCCGCCAAACGGTGGTCATCGAGAACGTCGGGCCCGAGTATGGCAAGTATCCGCTGCGGTTCACCGCCGGCGCAGGCACCGACAAGGCCATGCTGGAGATCGCGGTCCAAGGCGCGCCGCTGCTGATCGGCACGGTGTCGCTGATGCCCGCCGACCATATCGACGGACTGCGGGCCGATACGCTCGCCCTGCTCCAGCAGCTGGGCGGTACCATGTACCGATGGCCGGGCGGCAACTTTGTCAGCGGCTACGACTGGCGCGACGGCATCGGCGACCGCGACCGTCGCCCCCCGCGCAAAAATCCCGCTTGGACCGGTGTAGAACACAACGACTTTGGCCTCGACGAGTTCCTGGCCTTCTGCCGACGGGTGGACAGCGAGCCGGTCATCACCGTCAACACGGGCTTCGGTGACCACTACTCGGCCCGCCAGCAGGTCGAGTATGCCAACGGCTCCGTAGAAACGATCGGCGGTCGATGGCGCACGGAAAACGGCAACCCGGAATCCTACGGCGTCAAGTACTGGTGCGTGGGCAACGAAATGTGGGGCGCGTGGCAGCTCGGCTTCATGCAGCTTCACCACTACACCCAGAAGCACAACCTGGTGGCGACGGCCATGCTCGAGGCCGACCGCAGTCTGACACTGATCGGCAGCGGCGCCCTCGACCGGATCAACCGGCAGCACGACCCGAACGAGAAACGCAGCTGGTCGCGCGGGATGCTCGAAGAGTGCGCCTCGAAAATGGACTATATTGCCGAGCACTTCTACTGCGGTCGCAAAGCCGACGATGTGCCGGCTCACGTCGCTCAACTGGTCGACGCCGTCCGCCAAAAGGCCGAAGGCCATCGGAAGCTTCAGGCGGAACTGGGGCTGCTGCCGGACCGCATGATGCCCATCGCCATGACCGAGTGGAACTACTGGCATCGGCCCTACGTGTACGGCGAGTTGGGTTGCGTGTACGACCTAGCCGACGCGCTGGGCGTGGCCGCCGGCCTGCACGAGTACTTCCGCCAGAGTGATATCATGCAGATGGCCCATTACGCGCAAACGGTTAACGTGATCGGCTGCATCAAGACGACGAAGACCGAGGCCTTCTTCTCGGCCACGGGCCTGCCCCTGATGCTGTACCGCCGCGAGTTCGGCTCGATTCCCGTGGAAGTGACCGGGAACCACGCCCAGCTCGGGCTGGACGTCGCCGCCGCCTGGACGAAAGACCGCGGCGCGCTGACCGTCGCGCTGGTCAATCCGTTGGCGGAGGCGAAAACCGTTGCGGTGGCCGTCGAAGGCGCTGAACTGGGCGGCAAGGGCACGGCGTGGACCATCGTCGGTGACTCGCCGACGGTGTACAACGAAGTGGGCCAACCGCGCCTGCAGATCGTCGAAAAGCCGGTTTCGTTCGACGGACGCATCGAAGCGCCGCCCTACAGCGTCACCTTGTTGCGGTTGCCGTGCGTCACCAACTAGAATCCTTCCGAGCCAGGAGTTTCAACGATGACATCCCAGCGTTATCATCGGCGGCGTTTTTTGAAGACCACGGTCGGAGCACTTGCGGCGGGAGCGGGGGCTCCCTACGTCTGGACCAGCAGCACGGCTCGGGCGGCGACGGCCGAGCGGCGGCTGGGCGTGGCGGCGATCGGCGTCGGCCCGCGCGGCACGGCGGTCAGCCGTCAGGCCGGCGATCTGGGCAACATGGTGGCGGTGTGCGACGTCGACAGCCGCGCCGCGGCGCGTTTCGCCCAGCACTATGACGGCAAACCCGAGACCTGTGCCGACTATCGCAAGGTGCTCGACCGTCACGATGTCGACGTGGTGATCGTCGGCACGCCCGACCACTGGCACACGAAGATCTGCATCGACGCCATGAAGGCGGGCAAGGACGTGTATTGTGAGAAGCCGCTGACGCTGACGGTCGCCGAAGGCAAGCTGCTGGAACAGGTTGTGCGCGACACGGGCCGCGTGCTGCAAGTGGGCACCCAGCAGCGGACCGAGTTCAACCGCTGGTTCCTCCAAGCGGTGGCCATCGCCCGCAGCGGCCGGCTGGGCGACAAGCTGCATGCGTTGGTGTCGCTGGACCCGGCCCCCGTACGCGGCGCGCCGCAAGGCCCGTTCGAACCGCAGGACCCGCCGCCCGAACTGGACTGGGACCTGTGGCAGGGCCCCGCCCCCGCGCGGCCGTTCCTTCCCAACCGGATCGGCTGGAACTTCCGCTGGTGGTGGGAGTACTCCGGCGGACAGGTGACCGACTGGGGAATCCATCACAGCGATATCGCGCTCTGGGCGTTGGGAGCCGAAGAAAGCGGCCCGGAAGAGATCGAAGGGACCGGCGAGCTTCCTCCCGGACTGCCCGACGATTTCGACGTCAACGCTTACCTGTCCGGCCACCAGCAGTTGGCCAGCATGTACACGGTATTCATGCGGTTCGATTGCACGTTGCGTTTCGCCGGCGGCCATTCGATGAATCTGGTCAGCCGGGGCAACGAGATCATCCTCGAGGGCGACCGGGGGCGGATCCGCGTCAACCGGGGCGGTCTGACCGGCAAGCCCGTCGAGGAGATCAGCGCGAACCCTGCCGACCGCGATTGGCTGAACGAGGAAGTGACGCGGCTGTACCGCGGCATGAGGCTGACCAGCCACATGGGGAACTTCTTCGACTGCGTCCTGGACCGCAAGCTGCCCATTTCCGATGTCTTCACGCACAACCGCGCGATGGAGATCGCCCACACCGCCAACATCGCCATGCTGCTGCGGCGGAAACTGCATTGGGATCCCCAGCGCCGCGAGTTCAAAGACGACGCCCAAGCGAACGCCCAGGCCATCGTCAGCCGCCCGCAACGAGAACCGTGGACCATCAAGGCGTGAACCGGACGCAACCGGCGATGCGCGATGTGAGATCCGAAATCCGAAACAATCTGTTACGGATTTCGGATGTGATCGACGATTCCGACGGCGTGCTCCGCGATCCCAACGTCTCTTCGCGGTCTTCCCGCCCTCATGCCTCGCCCGGCTGCATCGGGGTGGGGGAGGCGGCGGCTTCGCCCGGTTGCCGCAAGGTCAGGACGGGGCAAGGGGCTCGTCGGACAACGGCTTCCGCCACGCTGCCCATCAACAGCCGCATCAGCCCGGTCCGGCCATGCGTGCCCATCACGATCAAATCGACCCCCTCATCCGCCGCCAACCGGGCGATCGCCGTCGCCGGATCACCGGTGATCAGCCGCCGTTCACAGGGGATTTGGGGATCCGTGGGCGTGACCTGATCGAGCATTTTCCGCAGGTCGTCCGTCACGGGATCCGGCATCCCGTAGTACATCTCGCCAGCCCCGTAGGCTGCCGGCGGCTCCTCGACATGCACGATCAATAGCTTGCCACCGCGTTCCCGTGCCAGCGACGTCGCCAGTTCCAGAGCCGCATCGCCGGTGTGAGAGAAATCCGTGGGAAAGAGAATCTTGCGCTCGCTCATGGCTAGGTCTCCTGGACGAGGAGGGGTCTCGAATTGCCGCCATCTAGGGGGCTGTTCACATCGCACGCATCAGCGGAACGACGCCCTTCGCCCCAACTCTGATTTTCGCACACCCATCGAAACGAAGCAACCATAGCACAAGCCAGCGTCGCTTTTTCCTTTGGGGTGGCGGAATGCGGCAGGACCGGGACAAGATCCGCAATTGGAAACACGTGCAAGACGAATTTTGCTTCACCCGTGGTTGGCAGACCGGCGATCCGGCTTACAATCGAGAGCATCTGACGATCATCAGGATTCCCCCCCTCGTACACGACGGATCGTACCCATGACCGACAAACCGTTCGTTCATCTGCACTGCCACAGCCACTACAGCCTGCTGGACGGCGCCGGCTCGATCGATCGCCTGGTCCAGCGTGCCTGTCAGCAGGGTATGAATGCCTTGGCGTTGACGGACCACGGCAATCTGCACGGCGCGTTGGAGTTCTACAAAAAAGCCAAAGACGCGGGGATCAATCCGATTATCGGTTACGAAGCCTACATCGCGCCGGGCAGTCGAACCGAAAAATCGGCCGGCAGTATGAAAGAAGCCAGCTATCATTTGACGCTGCTGTGCCAGAATCGCACCGGGTTCAAGAACTTGCTCAAAATGGCTTCTGCGGCCTACCTCGAAGGCTTCTATTTCAAGCCGCGGATCGACAAGGAGTTGCTCCAGCGGCACCACGAGGGAATCATCTGCCTCAGCGGCTGCGTGTCCAGCGAACTGAACCGGGCCCTGCTGCGAGGTCACGGAACGGAACAGCCGCTGAAGGAGGCCCGCGACATCGCCGAGTGGTTTCGCGATCTGTTCGGCGACCGCTATTTCATCGAGATCATGAACAACGGCGTCGAAGTGCAGCGGCTGGCCTTGGACGCCGCGGTCGATTTGGCGCGCGACCTGGAAATCCCGCTGGTGGCGACCAGTGATTGCCACTACGTCGCGGCCGACGATGCGGAAGCCCAAGACGTCATGCTGTGCATCAACACCGGCAAGTACCGCACCGATACAAACCGGATGCGGATGGACGGAAACCAGTACTTTCTGCGCAGCCCCGACGAGATGTACGACGCCTTCCCGGGTCTGGAAGATGCCGTCGCCCGCAGCCAGCAGATCGCCGATACGGTGGACATCGGCCTGGATTTGAACCAGCGCCACTTTCCCATTTACGCCCCGCTGCCGGAAGGCCAAACGGCCGAGCAGTACCTCCGCGAACTGTGCCTGCAGGGTCTGCACGATCGCTACGCGGACGACCAGGAGATGCGTCCCGGCGGCCAGTTGTCCCAAGTGGTGCTCGATCGCTTGGACCGGGAACTGGGAGTGATCTGCAAACTCGGTTTTCCAAACTACTTCCTGATCGTCTGGGATTTCGTCCGCCAGGCGCGCGAGATGGGGGTCCCGGCGACGGCGCGCGGCAGCGGCGTCGGCGCGCTGGTCTCGTATGCCTTGTACCTGAGCCACGTGTGCCCGATCCGCTACGACTTGCTGTTCGAGCGATTCCTGGACGAAAGCCGCAAGGAAGCGCCCGATATCGATATCGACTTCTGCAAAGAACGCCGGGGCGAAATCATCCGCTACGTCAAGGAAAAGTACGGCGAAGAAAACGTGGCCCAGATCGGCACCTTCGGCACCTTGGCGGCCCGGGCGGCGATCAAGGACGTCGGCCGCGCGCTGGGGGTCCCGCTGGCCCGCGTCAACGAGATCTCGGCGATGGTGCCGGAAGAGCTGCACATCACGCTCGGCAAAGCGCTGGAAAAAAGCGAGGACCTTCGCAAGGTCTACGAGACGGACGGCGAGGTCCGCGAGGTGCTCGACCTGGCCCGTAAAATCGAGGGCTTGGCGCGGAACATCGGCACCCATGCCGCGGCCGTGGTGATCGGCGACCAGCCCCTGACCGAATACGTCCCGCTGTGCCGCGTGACCGGCAAGGAGGACGTGATCACGCAATGGTCGATGAACGATGTCGAGCGGGCCGGCCTGCTGAAGATGGACTTTCTGGGCCTCCGCAATTTGACGATCCTCCGCACCACGGTCGACTTGATCGAGCAGACCACCGGCCGCCGGATCGACCCGCAGGAATTCCCGCTGGACGACCGCGAAACGTATGCCCTGTTGCAGCGCGGCGAGACCAAGGGCGTGTTCCAGCTGGAAAGCGGCGGGATTCGCGATTTGCTGCAGAAGATGAAGCCGGACCATTTTGGGGACATCATCGCCACCAACGCCTTGTACCGCCCCGGCCCGTTGGAAGGCGGCATGGTCGAGGATTACGTGGCGGTCAAGCACGGCCGCAAACAGCCGGAGTACAAGCACCCCGTGCTCCGCGACATCCTGGGCGAGACCCACGGCGTGATGGTCTACCAGGAACAGGTGATGCGGATTCTGAATCGCTTGGGCGGCATCGAATTGGCCAAAGCCTATTCATGCATCAAGGCCATCAGCAAGAAAAAAGAAAAGGACATCGCCGCCAACCACGAGAAATTCATCGAAGGCGCGATGGCCAGCGGCTTGAGCCGCCACGATGCCCAGGACATTTGGAGCCTGATCGAGAAGTTCGCGGGTTACGGATTCAACAAGAGCCACTCGACCGCCTACGCCCTGATCGCCTACCAGACGGCGTACCTCAAAACCCATTATCCGGTCGAGTTTATGGCCGCCCTGTTGTCGGGTGACATTCCGGGGCGGAATTTCAAGAAGAAGGATTTGCTGGTCGAACACATGGAGGACTGTGGACGGATGGGCATCGACGTCGTGCCGCCGGACGTGAACACGTCCGACGTCGATTTCTCGGTCCGCGACGGCAAGGTCTTCTTTGCCTTGTCGGCGATCAAAGGCTGCGGCGGCTCGGCGGGCGAAGCGATCGTGGCGGCGCGCAAGAAAGGCGAGCGTTTCACGGATCTGTTCAACTTCTGCGAACGCGTCGACGTGACGCAATGCAACAAGTCGGCGATCGAGACCTTGATCAAGGCGGGCGCGATGGACTCCTTCGGCGCGAGGCGGGCGCAACTGGCGGCCGCCATCGAGCGGGCGTTGCAGTCGGGGCAGTCGGCCCTGAAAGACCGCCGCCGAGGTCAGAAGAACCTGTTCGGAGACGTGCTGGACGAATGCGAATCGCCCGTCGTCAGCCTGCCGGATATCCCGGAGTATCCGGAGAAACAGCGGCTGCTGCTGGAAAAGGAGGTCCTGGGCTTTTACCTGTCCAGCCACCCCTTGGCCGAGTACGCTGCGCAACTGGCGCCGTACTGTTCCCACACCACGGCCGATATCCCGAACGTTGCCGAGCGTGGCGAGGTGCGTTTGGGCGGCATGCTGTCGGCGATCAAACCCGCCCACACCAAGCGGCCCCGCCCCGGTTCGACCGCGACCAAGTACGCCAACTTCGATCTGGAAGACAAGGCCGGTTCGATCCGTTGCATTATCTGGCCCGAAGAGTACGCCGTGTACGAGCGTTTCATCCAGCCCGAAGCGGTGCTGATGGTGCGCGGCGTCATCGATCGCCGCGGCGGGGACGAAGCCAACTTGATCGTCAACGAAGTGACTCCGCTGGACGAACTGAATGCCCGCTTCACCACGGGCATGACCATCATCCTGGACGAAGCCCACAGCGATCCGGGAACCTTGAAAAAACTGCACGAAATCGTCCGCGGCTATCCGGGCCAACTCGAATTGCACTTCCGCTTGACGCTGGGCGACAGCAGCAATGTCTACCTGAAATCGAACCGGCTGCGGTTGGACATCACCCCCGAGCTGCTCAGCCGCGTCGACGATCTGCTGGGCCCCGGCCGCGTCCAGCGGATCACCGCCCAGCCCCCCCCGTCCGCCCCCAAGCCACGCAACGGCGGTCGCCGCTACGGCGGCCGCGGCAATTGACCCCGTCGTGGCACTCAGGCCAATCTTCCGGACGCTTCGATCGGCCAGATCTCCACAACGCGGCCCTGCTCGTGAACCACCAGTTCGCGGTACAGGTTGCACGTCGTGCAAGCGTGGCTGGGAATCAGATGCAGCACTTGTCCAATGCTCCAATCGGGTACGTTTCGCACCACCGTGTGCTCCTCGGCCAGGAAGAACGGGATCTCCACGCCGGGAAAATCGCGGATCGTGGGCACCCCGAACTCGCTGCCAGCCCCCTTGACGCCCACATCCAGCACGGCTTTGTCGGGGCCGGGGCGGCTGATGACACGGACCAGGACGGACAACGCCACCTCGAACTCGGGAACCAGCCGATGGTATTGCCAGTCCATCGTGGCATAGGTGCCGGCTTGGATTTCGTCGACGCCGGCCATCGTGCCCGTACTGTCATAAGTCGCGCTGGAAGAACCACTCACGCACGCCACGGGCAGGCCTGCGGCTTCGAGCATCCGACGCGTATCGACGGCCTGTTGCATGGCCGCGCGGGCCCGTTCGGTCCGTTCGGCCCGATCGAGCAAGTTGACCAGGTGGCCCTCATAGGCTTGCAGCCCCGCGAAACGCACTCCCGGTAATTCATTCACCCGCCGCGCCAGTTCGCGAGCCGGCGCTCCGGGCTGTACTCCGCAACGTCCCATTCCGATATCGACCTCGACCAGCACATGGACGATCGTGCCGGCAGCCACCGCGGCTGTTGAGATCGCCACCGCCTGATCCCCATGGTCGACGGCGACGGCGATCCGCGCCCGTGTGGCGAGTCGGGCCAGCCGCGCCAACTTGGCCTCGCCGACGACCTGGTTGGCGACCAGGACATCCTGAAAACCGTGTTCGACCAGCACCTCGGCCTCGCCCACCTTGGCGCACGTCATGCCGACGGCGCCGGCGGCCAGTTGCCGTTTGGCGAGCGTAACGCATTTGTGGTTCTTGAAATGGGGACGCAGTTTCACAGGGCGATCGCGAAAGAAGGCCGCCATTTTTGCCAGATTGCGATCGCTCGCCCCGCGGTCCAGCAGCAACGTCGGCGTGTCCAGCTCGCTCAACGCCCGTCCGATCCGGGCATCAGGGCTCGCGACGCGGTCTGTTCCCGTCATGAAGGTTTCTCCGTCCGCTGAGTGATAAAGGGCGGCTCGGCAAACGCCACCGTTGTTGTTCCATCCAGGTCATCATTCTATCAAGCGGAGTCCGATGGGCCACTTGAGCATCGTTCGAGAAACACTACCCCCGGCAACCCAGATGCCGACGCGATTCCGCAAGGACTGCACATCGAAGGCGGCTCGAAGAAGTATGCTAACTACAACCCGTTTTGGGGGTAATCTTATGTTACAGGATGTGCATACGGCCCTGTTGAAAACGCCAAGAGAGATCGAAGTCATTGATAAATAAACAGTTGCGTATGTAACGCGATGTAACTGGCGGTGCAAAATGACCACAGCTACCACCGAAAAGGGCCTCGGAGCCGACCTCGCAACTAACCCGCTACTTCCCCGATGTGCTCTGGCCAATGCCAACGGCATCTGGCTTGCCGACCTGGACGCGAACGAGGTGTCAGGAGCCAATTTCAACGAAGAAGGGCAAAAACGGTTGTCGCGGTAGGGACCGCCCTTTCGGGCGGCCCCCCGCACAGATCCGTACGTGAGGAACTACCTCATACGGCTCCTACTTTGGGTGGGTGACGGCGAAACGTCTTACTGCTTCCCGTACGTCGCCCAGACCGAACGACACGGAGTTCCGGCGCTGCGAGATCTTCGCTCTTCTCCCGGTTCCCGTGCTGAAAGGTTCCACGCATGCGCAGGGTCTCAGACTCCACCGCGTCGTCCACTGGCTCGCCAGAGAGCGCCAGCTGACGTGTGGCCTTCCCCATGTCAGGACAAGGTCGGCACGCGGGAGTGGTGATTTCGGAGGTCAATACCTGGCCTGCGTGTACCCCTATCCCAGCAACACCCGCGATGTTACCATCGCCAGCGCAGGACGCGGGGCCGAGACGGTTGGCTAGACCTTTCTCGTATGGCTCTTTCATCCACACCTCTCAGCCGGTTTTGACCGGCGCTTTCCCTGACACCTTTCCCGCTCCTACTTTAGCGCCGCGAACGTGCAGGGCGTCACGGACGCGGAACTCGATCCGTACTTTGCCGTGGGCCGGGACAAACACCACGTGCCGGAGGCCGCTCCGGGCAGCGACGTTCCGAGTGTTTCCGCTGACGCCGCCCCGGCGCCGGCCGCTTCCAGCGTCACTGCGGAGGAGAACCCGAAAACCGCGATGGCAAAGAAAGTCCGGACGGCGACCGGCCGCGCGCTGTATGCGGCGCGGAAACACATCGTGGAACCTGTGTTCGGCCAGATCAAGCGGATTCGCGGCTTTCGCAAGCTCCTGCTTCGGGGGGCTGGAAAACGTCTCTGGGGAATGGTAGTTGATCTGCCTGACGCACAACCTACCGAAAATTTGGAGACACGTTTCAAGCGTTCCTTGATCTTCTGCGCTCCCCGTGCGCACCGAGGTCGCCAAGCGACCTCGGTGAGGCCCTCGGGGACGCGAAAAGAAACGAAAAGAAAGATGATCTCAGCTAATTCTTGGACAGTCTCCTAGGAGCCTGACCGTCGCTCCAGCGCTTCGCGAAGCTGGACCACCTGGTCTTCGCTCAGGTCGAGGACTAACTCGTCGAACGACACCCCGCGCATTCGCTGGTTGGGCGGCAACCCGCGCAGCCGCTCTTCGGGCAGCAACCCGCGCAGCCGCTCCTCGGGCGGAATCGCCTCCAGCACCGCTGTTCTGAGTTCCGCTTCCACCTCGTCCAAGTACTCCGAATCTTTGTGTTGCATCGCAAAACCCTTGCCAAATTTGCGGAATTGCTGAACCTGCTGCCACATGTAGCACAGCAAATCCACGTGCCCCGTATGCGTCAATTGCTCTATTATACGCTCCGGGGCCCGAAGAAACACGCGGCTAACCAACGACAGGATGGGTTGCCCCCGCTCGGCCATGACATCCGTTTCCACCAACCGCATCGCAAACGGCAGTCCAGACACGCAGAAAATCCCCGGTTCGTGCGCGTCGATGCGGCAGCCGAACAGTTGCAGTTCCTGACGCACCGCCTCGTTGACCGCCGGAGCCAAAACCACCAAAGAAATGTCGCCGAACGGGATCGGTTCGAGCTGCTGGCTGTGCCACTGGAAGGCACTGCCGATCAATTGTGCCAAGTCGCCCCGCTGTAAGGCATCGGTTGGGCCTTTGAATTGGATCAATGTAAAACGGTTCAGCAGCGGCAAGAGGATCTCCACGTCCTGACGGCGCGCCGCCGAAATCTGTCCCGCTTCGCGGCGGATCAACAGGATGTCCAGCCGCAACGGCAGCTTGCCAACGAGCACTTCTTCGAGCACCCGGTATCCCGTCGCTAAGGCGTGGTCGAGCAAACGCGCCAGGAGAGGATGCCACCAAGTACGAATCTTTCCCGGCTGGTCGAAACGTTCGCCGGAGTCGATGGGTTGCATGTTTGTCATGCGTCCAGTGTAACCGACGCCATTTCCGCGGTCCACGGGCCGGGAAACATCACTGCAGCCACACCCTTGACGCGGCTCGAATCCGGTTCCGGCAAGGCTCAACCGCCTCGCCGCCCTTGTAGCGCGTCGCGAAACTGGGCCACCCGGTCTTCGCTCAGGTCGAGGACCAACTTGTCGGAGCCGAAAAGAGGACATGCTACTTTGCTAGCTCACCCGGATGCTTACAAAAAAGTAGAACGTCCTCTCGTACGTCCCAAGACCGACAAGGCGTTAGGACAATGAATGAGCCGGGTCGGAGTGACGCATGTCCAGCGACACCACGAGCGCTACCATTTCCGCAGCGGCCATCTCGATCAGGGACGGTTCAAGAGTTTTCCCGTCGGCGACGTCCCCAAACCCGGAGCCACCGGCACGGGGCCGGTGGGGACCGTGAAAATGCGCAACTTCGAAGCGACGGGCCGCCCTCGCTGACAATCTCCGCCCCATCGGCATGCGAGACTCGTCCCCCCGCTGCAAGGCCCCGAAATCCCGCCGGTTTCGCGCGAAGGTGACGGCGGGCCTTCGGCCAAAGGCATCACGCCCAAAAACGGCAACCCGGAAATTGCCACGCCCTCTTTCTTGCTGTCACCCCGCGGACTCGCCGAGCTGTTCCACCTGGACGGCGGCCGCCGGTTCGGGCTGGGGTGCAGGTACTTTGGCCTGGAACACGGTGGCGAGCACCAGCGTGCCGACGGCCATGATCAGCATGGGCACCGTCCAGATTTTGCGCCACTGGAATTGGCCCTCGACGTTGTACCGGTCCATGACGATGCCGGCCAACTGGGTGCCGAAGAACATCCCCACGCCCGTCGTGGCGGCAAAGATCAGGGCCTGCATCGAGGCCGGAATATCCGGGCCGACGCGGCCGGCGAAAATCTGGCCGACGATCATGAAGAAGACGTAGGCCAAACCGTGGAAGGCTTGCGAGATCACGATCAGCCAACGCGGCTTGGTGCTGACGTAGACCGCATACATGATCAGCCAGAACCCAGCGCCGAACGTCAACGCCCATTTGAAGCCTAACCATTCCAGCATCGCGCCCAGCAGGAAGAACGTGGCGATGGCCTGCGCCGCCTGGGCGATCCCCATCGTGGCCGGAACGTTCTTGCCCGGAATGCCCATGTCGGTCATGAACCGCGCCGAGCCCAGGAAGTAGAACTGCATCAAGCCGGCGATGACGGTCGACGTGACAATGAAAATCAAGAAATCGGACTGAGCCAACATGCTGAACGCGGCGATGATCGGGATCTCCGTCGTGCCTTTGGGCGGCGTGGCCGGAGCCAGATAGCAGGCGACTGCCATCAGCACCGACAACACGGCCGCCAGCTTCAGACAGTCGCTGCCATCGCCCTCGCCGCCGCGGACGGTTCGCCAGGCGGTCAGGAAATAGCCCACCAAGGCCCAGGCGATCGGTGCCCAGATGAATACCAGGCCTTGCGTGTTCAGGTCGCTCACGTGCGCGAACAGCACGGCGTTGGCCAGCGGCAGCGTGGCCCCGTAGCACAACGAGTACAGGAACATCACCAGGAACAAACCCTTGAAGGTCTGTTGGCGGATGGCCAGAAACATCAGGACCGCGCCCAGGGCATGGCAGATGGCCAGCACCATTTCCGTGTTCACGTACTTGTCGGCCACCAAACCGGACAACAGGGGCGAGACGATACAGGCGATCGGCAAGGTGGCATAGATCCAGCCGGTCTGCTTGCCCGTCATCTTCAGCGGCCCCAACAGCCGCGCGGCCAGTACGGGCGCCCACGCGCCCCAGACCGCATATTGCAGAAACATGACTGCACTGATTTGGATGTACGTACCGGTGTCCACGCTCAGGTTCATACTCATCTCCCTCGACGTTGCCCAGACCACACCATGCGGCGCCGGCGGACGATCTCCTCGGCCGCACGCACGACGACAACAAACATCCGGCAAACCTAGCGAATCGGCAACCTGCTGTCAAACGGGGAAGGACTGGGGGAAAAAAGAATTCCGCCGCGTGCCGGCGGCAGATTCCTCAGAGGATGCCATACTTTTCGAACGCGGCGGTGGCCGAGAGTCCCTGCTCGATGTCTTGCCGCACCTGTTTTTCTGCTCGCGCCTTGGCCAGCGAGTCGGCAACCACCGGTTCGACCAGGCTCGCCGGCACGATCAGCACGCCGTCGATGTCCCCAAACACCAGGTCGCCGGGCTGAATGGACACCTGCCCGATTTCGAGGGCGCAGCGAAAGTCGACGACTTGCATCCGCACGCCCGAGTCCTGGGCGTAGCAGCCACAGCTGAAGGCGGGAAACTGCTGTTCGAGCACCTGCGGGGTATCGCGATGGTAGCCGTTGACCACCGCACCGACGGCGCCGCGAGCTTTGGCCGCGGCCGTCATGATCTCGCCCCAACTCGCGGAGTTCATCGCACCCCCGGTGGCGAGGTACACCTCGCCCGGTTGCAGCGCGTCGAGTGCTTGGGTCATTCGGCCGAAGGGCTTCTGCTGGGGGCCGAAGACCTGGGTCTGCAAGACCGGCATCGCACGGCCGACGACCACCATGTGCGGAGCGAGCGGACGGATCGCTGGGGGCAGGAACTGGTGAAAGCGGCCGTGCTGGTCGAGGATATCGCCGACCACGGGCGTGTAGAGTTCGGTGCGGATCAGGGAAAAAAGTTGTTCGTCATTGGTCCATTCGGTCATCGAAGTTTCTCTCGTTTCGCAGCCAAGGACATCACTTGTTTCTGCAGCGATCCTTGCGGACCCCTCCTCCGATCTTGCAGGCCACCGACGGGACCTTCAAGTTTCGACACCCTGCCGGGTTACGAAACATCCGATCTTCTCCCGGCGGACGAAGCAGTTGTCAATCGTTCCACGATCATACGTGGCCCGCGGGCGGATGTCGAGGCAGTGCTGTTTTCCGCAGCGAAGTTCTTTCTGGGACATCATGGAGGAGACCTGCGTTCGGATGGCTCGGCAAGCTCGGGAGACCCGAGCCGAACGATGACGAGGTGCTCGGGCGGTCGTGCTGGCGGTCGTACCGTTCCCCGGCCTGGCTTGTTCAGGTAACATGGTTCCAAAAGGTCGCGTTTCCTGGGTACCTCAAGCTGGAAAGGAACGACATGATGACGCCACGACAAGCGATCACTCGACGCCGCTTTGTGGGTTGCACGGCGGCGGCTGCCGGCGGGCTGTTGCTGCCCGCCGCGATGGGGCGGGCCGCCGACCCCGCCGTACTTTCTGACGGCGAGGGCGCGACGGATCTGTTCTGGTATCGCCTGGCGCCGGCCGGTCCGTACGTTGACTCGCAGCGCGGCAACAAGGCGTTCGGTTTTGCCGAGGGGACGATTTTTCTTTCGGAAGACAACGGTCGTACTTGGCCCTACAGCAGCCCGTTTCCCCAATCGCAGCAGATCACGTTCAGCTACATCCTGAAGAACGGGAACATCCTGTTTGCCACGGGCGCCCAGCTGTACTTGAGCACCGACAATTTGAGAACGTACCAGCCGATTACCGTGAAGCAGGCGGACGGCAGCGATTACCTGCCGCACACACCGCAGAATGGGGACAACCCGGGTTGGTACTTCCACAGCCTGACGGGCGTGAGTGCCTGGGATGTGAACGGCGTCGAGATGCTGGTGTGGGGGAATTACTGCAACGTCCTGGGAGGAGCCACGCCGGTCAACATCTACTATTCAACCGACAGCGGGCGGACCGTGAAGATCGCCTATGCCTTTGGCCAGAATCCCTATTATCGCGATAACGGCTCGCCGGGTGGAGGCCGGACCGGCACGCTGCTGGGCGACGCCGGCAATCCGGTGATCTGCCGCCACATTCACGGTGTGGCGTATAACCCGGCGGAGAACGCCTTTTATGCCTGCACCGGCGACGCCGACAAGCCCGAGGGGCAGGAATGCCACTGGCTGCGAGGCACCTATGACGCAGGCCAGGACACGTGGCAGTGGACGGTCATCGTGTCGGACAGTTCGAACTCGCGGTACAAGTGCGGCGGCATCAATTTTGTGGATGGCCTGGCGTACTGGATCGCCGATGCGAACGGCCCCCTGCCGCACGACCGCGGCGTTTTTCGCTGCGCCCCGGCGGACATCCCCAATCCCCAGGCACATACGCTGCTGTTCAACCCGGAATACGAATGCGCCAATATGATCATTCAAGACGGCATGATCCTGGCAGCGCATTACGCCACCGCTTCGCCGTATACCCTGGGGATCATTGTTTCCCCAGACATGGGCCGGACCTGGGCGCAATATGATCTGAAGGAGTTTGGCAAACGGTCTCCGACCCGTTTGCACGAGAAGAACAGTGACGGCTGGTTCCGGATGGACTTGCGAGCGGGCTGGATTTCGCGGGCCGAGGTGATGTTTATCAAGCCCAAGGGAACACCCGCCGCCAGCGGAGGGTGACGGGAAACCGATCGTTCCGGTTGCAGATCCCGGGGTTCGAGAAACTGCAGGCTCAGACGTGGAAAAGGGCAGCGTTCGAGAAGTACATCTCGGGTGTGAAATACGATTACGTTTGTCAGTCGACTTGGGTTGTCATGGAGGTCGTTATGTGGCCGGAACGCGTTTCTTTCCATTCGTACCCAGGCAGCTTTCGTGTCCGCTGTTTGCGCTGCGACAATATCGAATGCACCTGTACGGCCGTTACGTTCCAGTTGGTCGAAGCTCGCGCGCGAAACCAGGTGTCCGAACCGCCGCTGCGGATCTCGATCACTTTGGATGTTCCCACGTGGCGGGAGATCGACGCACCGCCGCGTTCGCCCGAGATCCGCGAACTCGTCGCCGAATTCCTGCGGGACTATCCCCAGGCCGAACGCGAATTGATGAAGCAGTGGTTTCACGATCGGCGGCGGATGGTCGAACGGTTGGATGAATGCCTGGCCGCCCCGGAAGCCGTCGAGACCGGCATGCTGATCGACTTTGACGAGATTGTTGGCGGGTTCGACGATCCCGTCTGGGTTTATTCGCTGGGCGAGTATGATACCGAATTCGAGTCTGTATTGTATCATGCGAAGGAGCGTTATTGCCTCAATCCCGATTGCGACTGCGGCACGGTGCATGTCTCGTTCTTCAGCCTCAGTTCGAGCACGAACCCACAAGGTAAGCGGATCTTCGAGGAGCATTTTCAAGCGGCCTTGTCCCTGGACGGCGACGCGCGACTCGACAAGGTCTTTCACGGCGAACGGTCGGTTGCAGAGCAGGTGTTGGCCAAGTGGCAGAAGGAAAACGGTCGAGACCTGAAATACCTGCGTTGGCGGTACAACAAGATGAAAGAGATCGGCCGTCGCACCCTGGAAGCGGCGCCCGAGGCCGAGTACGTTGGCGATGGACCGCTTCTGTCACCTGTCCGCCGCCCGTCGGATCGCGTCGGCAGGAACGAGCCCTGCCCCTGTGGCAGCGGGAAGAAATACAAGAAGTGCTGCGGACGCAGCGGCGAAGCAGGGCTCTGAGGCGTTGCGGTACGGCGCGACAGTCATTCCATCTGCGGGATAGGAAAGCCGCGGGAATTTTGTGCTCGGAGTCGTCGCGGCTTTGAGGCGGGGTTATAATCGGAAGCCAAGCACATCCGTTGTTGCTTTGTGATCTGTTCGACTGTCCGGAACCCCCTTTTGGGAGAAAGAGTATGAACCACCAAGAACTTGCCGTCTCGCGCCGAACGTTCCTCGGCGGCGCCACCGCGCTGGCCGCCTCGACCCTGATGCCCCACCTGGCCCGCGCCGCCGACGCCGCGCCCAACTCGAAATTCAACGGCGTCCAGATCGGCGTCATCACGTACAGCTATCGTTCGCTGCCCGGCAGTGCCGAGGATCTGCTGAAATACATCCTTCAGTGCGGCATCAGTTCGGTCGAGTTGATGGGCGGGCCCGCCGAGCAGTTCGCCAAAGCCGCCACGGGCGGGAAAGACGACGGCAAGAGCCTGGGCGATTGGCGGCTGTCGGCGTCCATGGAGGGCTTCAAAGCGCTTCGCAAAATGTACAACGACGCCGGAGTCAACATTCACATCGTCAAGTTCGGCGACATCGGCAATCCCGGCATGCCCGACGAGCAAATTGAATACTATTTCCAGGTCGCCAAGGCGCTCGGCGCAGGAGGCATCACCCGCGAATTGTCCGACGAGGCCGCGCAGCGGCTCGGCCCCCTGGCCGACAAACACGAGATCATGATCGGTTTCCACAATCACACGCAGCTGACGCCCACCACCTACGACGGCGAGATACTCTCGCACGGCAAGTACCTGGGCATCAACTTGGACATCGGGCACTATGTCGCCGGCACCAATCAGTCGCCGCTCCCGCTGATCGAGAAGCACTGCGACCGCATCCTCAGCCTGCACATCAAAGACCGGAAAGTGAACAATGGGCCCAACATGCCCCTCGGCCAGGGAGACACCCCCGTGGCGCTGGTCCTCCAGTACATGAAGAGGAACCAGCTGACTTTCCCCGCCGATATCGAGCTGGAGTACAAAGTCCCCGAGGATTCCGACGCCGTGCAGGAAGTGACCAAGTGCGTCCAGTTCTGCAAACAGGCGTTGTTGGCCTAGGCCGTGCCGATTGTCCGCGTGGCGTGATCGTAGCTGGTACGGCGGCCGGAGTGGAACGACTCGACCGCCATCAGGCAGGCCACCGAGTGTTGGTAACCGGCCTCCAGCGGCGCCCGCGTGGACTTGCCCGTTCTCAGGCATTGCAGCCAGTCGAGGTAATGGTCGGGAGTCTCGATGGGTTCGACCTCCTGAATGCCGCGGATGCCGCCGTCGCGTTTGGGCCCGCCTTCGGCGCTGTAGGTCGGCGCGCTCCAGTTGTCCAGGATCAGCTGGCCCTTTTCGCAGAAGTAACGATGCCGGCTGCCGCCGCCGTTGCCGAAATTGCTGGAATAGGCGACCATCACGTCCTCGGGGTAAACCCACAACGCTTCGACGTGGTCGGGGCAGGTAAAGTTGTGCTCGTCCTTCCACGTGAACACGCCGCCGTGGCAAACGCAACTGGTCGGGAACTGCAGGCCGGTGATGTAGTTGTACAGGTCGATGAAGTGGCAGCCGAGATTGGCCACCGGTCCGTCGGTATAGTCGAGGTAGCCGTACCAGCCGGAATAGACGCCGGGGTCGAACGGCCGCTTGGGGGCGTCGAGCAGGAACTCGTTCCAGTCGATATCTTCTTTCTTGATATCTTTGAGGAAGCCGTACCAGTAGGGCCGCTCGCCGTTGCGGCACTGCTCGATCCGCGAGACCTTGCCCAAACGGCCGGATTTCCACAACTCGTGACAACCGGTGCTGGTGGACAGACTGCGGATTTGCGTGCCGACCTGCACGACAATCCCGGCGGCCTGGACCGCGTCGACGGCGCGGAGCAATTCCGGCATGGTGCGGGCCATCGGTTTTTCGATGTAGACGTGCTTCTTGGTTTTTGCAGCGGCCTCCAGCTGGATAGCGTGATGGTGGTCGGGCGATGCGATCAGTACGGCGTCGACGTCCTCACAGGCCATGATGTCGCGATAGCTGACGAACTGCTTTACATCGTGACCGTACCACTGCTTGCATCGCGCGGCCGCGTCTTCCCGGGCGACGCGCCACGGATCGGACACGGCAACGTACTCGACGTTCTGGGCCTGGTCATGTTTGTGGACGCCCATCATGTGCGCCCCGATGCCGCGACCGCCGCAGCCGATTTGGGCCAGGCGGATCCGCTCGTTGGCGTTGAGAATGCGTCCATAGCTGCGTGCGGACATGGACATGGCCGTGGCGCCGATGGCGGTGGCTTTCAGGAAATTCCGGCGGTTGCAGTTGGCGTTCATGAAGGAGGTACTCCTCACAGGGTGTGGTGGCACGGGTCCGGATTCTTTCTCCCGGCCGCCGGGACCCACAACAGCGGCCCAACCAATCGCCTTGTCATCGAGCGATCGGCACAGTCTCGTCGTCCAGCTGAATGTTCCTCTGTTGTCCGAACTCGAGGCGGACAGGCCCGATCAAGCCCGACGGCGTAAGCGGGTCGATCGTGTTGACGGACGAACAGCGATAACGCCGCGTGCGCTCTCCCTGCTCCAGGATCACGTTCGTCTTGGTACGGCGCTGCTCCTCCGGCAATCCGGCGTCACCGATCAAGCGGTTCTGCCAGACATTGGCCACGTCGATTTCCAGTTCATTGTCACCGGATCGCGCGGCGCCGGTCAAGTCGATCGTCCAGGGATCGGTCCACACCACGCCTTGGTCTTGGCCGTTCAGCCGCACGCGGGCGATGCAGCCGACCTGCCCCAGATGCAGTCGCAGTAAGCCCTGGGCCTGTTCGTCGGTCAAATTGACGGTCTTCCGATAGGTGGCCGTACCCGAAAAGTACTTGATGTCGAGGTTCTCGTGTGTGTCCCACGCCGTGAGCCGGTCGAAGACGATCGATTCGGGCGCTCCCCAGCCTGGTGCGAAGCGGACTTCCCAGGCATCGTCCAGTGCCAAAGGTTCGGCCAGTCCCGCAATGTCGACGCGGATCTGCCGGGCCTGCGACGTGTCGAATGTGTACCGGCCATCCTTCCAGAAGCGGATCGGCGCCGTGTTGCCGTCGCGGCCGGCGACGCTGATCTGCGCCGGGCCGTCGGCTGCCGTAATCTGCGGCGATCGTTCCGGGTTGCGAAACACGACAAACAACGCCCCGTTCTTGGGCAACGTCATCGGCAGGCTGACTCGGCCATCGCCGGTCTTGCGATATCGCACGACGGGGGTGATGCGGCCGTCGGCGGGATCCCAGATTTCCGGTTCCTTGCCGTCGACCCGGAACGTCAGGTCCACGCGGCCTTCGCCGGCCACGAAGTAGATCTCGGTGCTGCCGTCGCGGCGGTGGATATAGTCGTCCGTGCCTTCAAAGTCGGGCAGAATGCCGGCCTCGTTCAGGGCCTCGTCCAGCGTCGAGCCGAAGATCACAGTCCCTCGGCCCATCTTCCGCGTGCCCGTGTTCCGTGCGTCGTCCGAGCCCCACAGCCGGGCCGACAGCGCGGCCAGGTCGTCGGTTGCCCGGGGATGGTCCTGCAGGCCCGGTGAATGCGTGGGGATGGCCTTTCCCAGTACAATCGTGGCACCGGCTTCGACCAGTTCCACCACCTTTCGCAACGCATCGACCGGCATGGCGTCTTCTTCCAGATCCAGCACGAGCATCCGATACCGCATCCCGTCCGGCAGGACGAGATCGCCGTTGGCTGCCACGCTCACCCGCTGGACCAACACCTCGGCGTTCAACAAGTCGTAGCTGTAGCCGGCTGGCAGAGCCAGCGACGCCTTGTCGCTCCACTGGCGGGCACGTGTCCAGACGGCGCAATTCCGGTGGCTGGTGTAGACGCACACGTCGGCCACAAAGTTTCCGCGGCGCAGCAGGGCCTGGCTGCGGCCGAGGTAGTCCACGAATCCGTTCACATAGTTGTACCAGGTCACGTGGCGGTTGACGTGGGTGCCGGCGAAATAGACGATGCCGGGCAAACCGAATTCTTCGGGCGATGCGGAACTGGTATGCCAGACAAACTGGTTCATGCCGTCGCACAGGGCTCGATCGGCCGACCACTTGAGCGACGCCGGATACTGGGACCAGTGATAGGTCATGTGCGTGAACGCTTCGACCGACACCAGCCGTTTGCCATAGATGTGAGCTGCCATGGCCGCACGGCGCGCGTTGCTGCGGTAGCTGGGCACCCAGAATTCGCTTTGCGGCATCGCGTTGCGCCCCCAGAAGGCCAACTGGTCGGCTTCGCGGAACAGCAGCGGATCGTGATTCCAAGGCCCGCCCGATTCGGAGTGCCAATGCAGCCCGGCCTGGCGGCACAGTTCGTCAAACCGCCCGTAGCAGTTGTTCATGAAACAGTCGGAGACCGTCAGCGCATAGTCGCGGAGGAAACGCAGGGTGGTGTCTTCGTCCCTGACGCGGATGCCCGCCAAAGCTGGCAGGTAGGGCCGCATGTCGTAGCCGCGAAACTTGAGGAAATCGTTCTCGAAGCCGGGTGTCCAACTGGGCGTTTCGCCTTCCCAGCTGACGTTGTAAAAGTGGGTCAAGGTATCGGTCACCAGCGGCCCGGCATCGGCGATCAGGACGCGGCCCATGCGGTCAAAGTGCGATTCGACGGCCTGGACACTCAAGATGTCGACATCTTCGGTCCGATCCTCCATCACGACGCAGGCCAGCCGCAAGACGACCCAGCGGCCGGCGGGAGCGTTCCATCGCAGCCGGCCGTCCGCGTCGGCCTTGTCGGTCAAGTCGATCACCTCGGTGGCCGTCGCGGCATCGGGCGGCAAGCGGTCCTTGACCGGCGACCAGGGACCCGTGGGGCCGACCGACGGCGGACCGCTGTCCGCGCCAACACGAGCGGCGATCAGCGCGACGCCGTGGTAGTACGGCGCCGTACATTCCGGTTTGTCAAGTTCGACCGGGCCGGGGCCTTGGACCTCGGTTGCCGTCCAGATCAGCTTTTTGACGGCGTTTTCTTCCATGTCCCACGGCGCTCGCAAGGCGCCGCCGCAGGTGCTGAGGTTGATACTGGCTTTCAAACCCAGCCGGTGGGCCTCCTGGAGCGAGAAGCGGACCAGTTCGCGCCAGCGGGGACTCATGAACTCGATCTTCCGTTCCGGAGCTGCCACGATGTGATGGCCGTAGGCGGTCACGTCAAACAGCAGGAAACCGCCAAAGCCCTGGGCAGCCATGGCCTCCAGATCGCAGGTAATCGAGGCTTCCGTCACGTTGGCATTCAGCCACCACCAGTACACCCAGGGCCGGCAGATTTTCGGCGGAGAAACGAACGTTGGTTCGATGTCGAGGTCGTGGCCGGTGGGGGCAACGGGCTTGGCGCCGGAATCCGCGGCCGCGGCTGCGGCGCAGGTTATGGTTGCCGCAAAGACAGCTACCAGGCAAACCGTGATGAGGCGAGAAAAACGTTGCATGGCGAGATCCTTGTCCTTTCGAGTTCAGGCCGAGTTGCGGTACGGTCAAGCGTCTGGTCCGTCCTTCGACGCACAGCAGATGAACGCGTTTGGCTTTCTAAGGGATGTCAGAACCACGAAGCGTAAATCATAGCATCTCCGGACCGAGCGTCGAAGGCAAGGCCCGCGGCGAACGTCCGTGGCGAACGTCCGCTGTTTCGCCAGCAGAAGCAAGGAGCCCGGGCCCAATACCACTTGCCTTGGGACCATGGGGGCGTTTTCGTTAGCGGAGCGGCGCAAGCCGCCCGGTTTTACGACTGAAATACCGGACGGCTCGCGCCGTGCCGCTACAAAGGAAGCGGCATTGGGCTAGCGTCTTGCCGCTCAAAGTGCGTGGCATTGGCCGCTGGTCGGCTCTTGCAGCGTCTGGCGCAACATGGGAGATTAACGTCTTCCTCTGCAGAAAAAGGGATATCTTCATGAAAGCGAAACTGATTCTTGCCTGGATCGGCGCGATCGGGATTGCGGTCTGTTCGACCGGCGGCGCACAGATGCTCGACCGGACGGATTCCCGCGTGCAAACGACGTTGAAAACCGGCTGGAAATGTCTGGGCACGATTCGGCCCCGCAGCGTTGGGGAAATCGAGGCTGGACAGAATTGGGCCTTGGGCTGCGAAACGCTGTGCCGCGACTACATCTATTGGGACACCTACAAAGACTATGTCGTGCCGCTGGGAATCAAGACCATTCGCCTGCAGGGTGGTTGGGCCAAGACGGAACGGGTTCCAGGCGTCTACGATTTCGCCTGGTTGGATGACGTCATCGACGACGCGCTGGCCAAAGGGCTGGAGATCTGGCTCGAGACGGACTACGGCAATCCGATTTACGAAGGCGCCGGAACGGCCGATCTGGGAGCCGGTTTTCCCACGTCCGAGGTCGGGCTGGCGGCTTGGGATCGCTGGGTCGAGGCAATGGCAACTCGATACAAAGACCGGGTCAACAAATGGGCCATGTGGAACGAGCCGGATATCGGCGTCAAAAAGACGCCCGAGATGATCGCCAATTTCAACGTCCGCACCGCCGAGATCATCAAGCGGATCATTCCGGACGCGAAGATCGGAGCCCTGTCGCTGGCTCGAATCGATCCCAAGTTTCTCGATGCATGCCTGAAAGTGATTGCCGACCAAGGCAAGCTGGGATTGTTCGAGTGGCTCATCTATCACGGCTATACGAAGAATCCGGACGACGCCTACAAGAACGTGGAAGCGATGAAAGCGGTCGTCCGCAAGTACGAGCCCGTGTTGAAAATGTGGCAGGGCGAGAACGGCTGTCCCTCGGAACGGGCGACTCGGTTCGCGCTGTCCGGACACGACTGGTCGGAGTTGACCCAAGCGAAATGGAACACCCGCCGGATGCTTGGAGATTTGGGACACGATTGCATCTCGTCGGTGTTCACGATTTGCGATTTCGACCACACGGGACGAGAGATCAACCGCAAGGGTCTGCTGAAGATCAATGACAAGCGGAGCCTGGCCAAGGTCAAAATGGCCTACTATGCCGTTCAGAACGTCGTTTCCGTGTTCGACAACAACCTGGTCCGTCAGCCGGATTACGACGGTACGATCGAATGCGACCAGCCCATCACCTGGTTTGCCTATCGCCACGCCCAGGCGGACAGCGACCTGCTGGTCTTCTGGAACGGAACGACGTTTCCCGTGGACACCAACGACACCTTGCCCGCCACGATCCGCGTTACCGGCGGCAAGTTTACGGACCCGGTTTGGGCCGACTTGATCACCGGCCAGATTCACGAAATCCCGGAGGAATGCAAGCGTCTGGCCGACGGAACGATGGTCTTGACGAACATCCCCACGTACGATGCTCCGGTCATCATCGCCGACCGGAAGCTCGTGTTGAAGCCCGGCGCTGCGCTTTAATCGACGGCCCGCGATCTGACTCGGAACGACCGCAATTGGCAGGGAGCCATGCGGATGCGGATCTTGCCGTCGACGGTTGGCACTTCGTGCCCGCTGACCGCGTCGGTCACGCGGCCTGCGGGCATCATCGCCACGGTCAGGTCCGGTTTCTCGTGCAGCGACGTGTTGACGACGGCGATCCACGTGCCGTGCTGGTCCGTGTCGATGCGGCGGACGACCACCTCGCCGTCGCTGGCCGCGCCGGCGACCACGTTGCTGGACAGCGCCGGCAGAGCCAGGAAGTTGGCGTTGAAATCGCGGACGTGCGTCGGGAATCCGCGGCCAAAGTTGCCTCCGACCAGATAGCCGATCCACGTTGGGTCGCCGTGTGCTACCGCCAGCGCCTCGGCCAACATGCAATACGGTCCGGCCCGCTCGATGTCGGCCACAAAGTATCCCAGCAACTCCTTGTCGTTCTTGTCGAACATCATGTGTTCGTTCAACGCATAATGGCGGATGATCGCCAGCCCGCTGGGCGTGCGGTAGGCATCCAAGGTCCGCGGCGAAGCGACGGTATAGTTGCGGTTGAAGGCGTGCGTCAGAAACACGCCGTCGACGTCTTGGTAATGCTGCGGATCATCGGCCGGCCGCGAATGGTGGACCTCCCAGTTGCCCCAGTTCAAGCCGGGCGAGGTCAGGGCCTTGAGGTACAGGTCGCCGTCGATGACTTGCGAGGCCGTCAGCGGCACGATCGGCCCGCGATCGCCGGCCTGATGTTCCGGCTGTTGCAGGATCGGTTTCCAAAGATCGGGCCGGTCGGTGACCATCCGTGGATCCCAGGTGGCAAACGGCACACCCGGTTCGCCGGGACAGCCCGTGAACAGCAGCATCGCATCCTCGACGCCGTTGGCGCGGAGGACGTCGCGCATGGCCACCAGAAAATCGCGGCGTTTCCGGCCCCACCATCGCAGATATTCGGCGTACAGTTCCGCGTCGTCCTGCAATGCCGCGCGGGTGATGCTACGGCCGTTGGCGGCTTCTGCGGCAAAGCAAGCCAGCGTCTTGTCCGCAAAACTGACTGGCATCTGCCCGCGTGTCCGGAGCCACACGCCGGCAAACGGCGCCTTGCCGCGCAGGCGGATGACCGTCAGGTCGAGCATTTTGCGAAAGTCCTCGAACGTGTCCGGATCCGTGATGTCCGCGTTGGCCGACTCGACCCAGCTGATATGCGTGTAGGCATCGTCGCGCGTCAGCGGCCGGGCGCGGCGTTGATTGCCGAGCCCCTTGTAGCCCTTGCTGCCGGAGTATTCGTAGTAAGGCAGCACGTCGAACCCGTAGCCGCCCATCAACTCGACAATCTCGGCCCACAGGTGCTTGGTCGTCGCGTCGTGGAACACCCAATCGTTCCCGCCCAACGGCGTCGAATCCCAATGCTGGCAGGCACCGAACTCGAGCAGATCCTTGCTGTACGTGTTCATGCCCAGGAACCGCATCAAATCGGCCTTGTAGCGGTACCAGTCCAGCGGGTTGGCGATGCCGGGCTGGTCGGTCTTGCGGTCGATGACGCCGTCGGCCATCTCCTCGCGCCAGAACAAGCGGCGGCGCGGCAGGTCCGGTGGTGGCAGCGTCACGGGCTGGGTCAGTTTCTCCGGATCGAGCACTTCGAACAGACGGATGCGGCTGGCCGCTGCGCCGGCGGACAGGGGCATGTTTTCCGCCGAGAACTGGGCGATCGTAACGTCGAAGCCGTCCTCGGGCGCGAGCGTCCGCGGCACGGGGCCGCGGACCAGTCCTTGGGCGGGAAAGCGGTCGTGCAGGCGGAACAACAGCGACCACGTCTCCCAGCGGCCGGACAGCGGCACGTCGATCGACTCGACAAGGTTGTTGACGTACTTGGCGTGAAACGCATCGCCCACCGTGGGGCCGGTGTGAAAGCCTCGCGCGGTCTCGTTCCCCGTGTTGATGACGACCATGCTCCGCGGGGCATCCTCGGGATAGTCAACGGCCAGCACATACACCCCGCCGGGCCGCAGCAGCTTCCGACGGCCCAGGCGATAGCTGAAATACGCCGCCTCGCCCTTGACCGGCGGCAGGACGCGGGCCCCGCGGCCCAGGATCGTTTCGACCGTGCTCCCCCCGGACGGCGATTCTGCGTAGACATGCCCCCCCGGATCGGCGGCACAGTCGATCTCCTCGACCAGCGACAGCGTGCCGTAAGGCGGCATCTCGACCAGCGGGCGGCGGAGCGCCTCGTCCCGCGCCTGTTTCAACGCCGCCTGCCGTTCCGCCTCGCGCCGCGCCTGGTCGGCCTTTCGCGCCAGCATGGCCTGGTGCGCTTCGGCACGGTACTCGTAGACGGCGATCTCGCTGAAATTCGCCCCGGGCGTCCTGCGCGTGATCCGCAGATAGCGGGTGGTCACGTCCAGCTTGATTTCCGCCCAGGCCAGATAGGCGGCGCAGTCGTAGGTCGCCACCTCGCGCCACTGGCCGGGCTCGCCGGCGCTGATCACCACGTCGCCCTTGTCGTTGGTATCGAACAACCACAGGCTGGACAGGTTCTTCGGCTCGCCCAAATCCAGATAGACGCTGAACGGGAACTGTTTCCAGTATTTCGGATTCAGCTCCCACGTCGTCGTCGGCTTGCCGGCCGGCGGCCCGATAATCTCCCGTTGTTCGTCGATGATGCCCGACGGGTCCCCGACATCCGCCTCGTTGACCAACATGGCCGGTTGCAGTTCGACGCGCAGCTCCTGAGCCGCTCCGAGCAGGGGAGCGGACGCGATGATTGCGAACAGGATCCTACCGGCCGCGATCGGGGGTTTTCGATTCATCACTGGTTCCTCTCTCTGTCTCTGAGCCGTGTTCCGAAGAGGAACGCGGATGCATGCACCTTGGCTTGCAACGCTCCTCCCAACTGCCTCATCATGTCGCGATGCGTATCATAGCCGACTTGCGGCTACCGGCCTATAATGTCCGCGGTGCAGAACATGGCGGCGGGTGCGCCGGATCCGAGCGAGGCCGCGATGGGCGCAACCTGCTGGCACCTCGGACGTTTCCCAAGGAGAATCAACGTGACAACCGCAGCGCTTTCCTGGATCGTTCTGTCCCTGTCGCTCGCCGGCGCTGCCGCGACCACCGAACCGGCGGCGGTCGGCACCCACGCGTCCCTGGCCCAATACGGGATCACCTGGACCTTTGCCGAACCCGTGCGGGCCGGCCGCTTCGTCACCGGCGACTGGTGGGTCGTCGGCCCCGTGACGGTTCGGGAGGTGAGTCCCGCGCCGGCGGCCGACCGGCACGGGGCGGTGGTGAATCCGCCGGCCGGAGACAAGCAGGGCTACGATCGCCGCATGGCGCATTTCGACGCCTCGCTCCGCGCAGCGTTTCCCCTGACGCTGCAGCCGGGCGACGCGCTGGTCAGTACGATCAGTGTCGAGAACATCGGGGACCACACTCCGGACACCGTGCCCGGCCAGTATTGCCGCGGGCCGTTGCAGACGGCGACCGTGTTGACATGCGTGCGCCAGCCGCCGCCCGCGGACGCTTTTCGGCCGGCTTACGTGGGTACGTGGCGGGAACCGTTCACCGCTTCGCAACTGCGGCGGGATCAGCTGCCGCGTTTGCGAGCCCCGGAGGCGACCCCGGATGCCAAGCCGTACGAGCGCGTCTTGGAGCGGATCTGGCTGGACCATCAACGCGAGTGGGTCAACCGCATGATGCACCCGTTGGAAAACATGGCGGACTACGGCCGCGAGATCACCAACATCGTCTCGGACGTAGGGCTGCTCGTGTTGTTGGAAGATCCCCAAGAGGAACGGGCGACGCTGCTGTTGCGATTCGTCCAGAAGGGGATCGATTACTATGGCGTGGTCCAGTCCGACAGCGATCTGTGGATCGGCAACGGAGGCCACAACTCGGGCCGCAAGTGGCCGATCCTGTTCGCCGGCTGGATGCTGGGGCACGAGGGCATGATGCATGTGCAGGCCACGTTCCAGGAGGACCAGCAGACCTATTTCGGCACGGGCTTCGGCGGCCAGAAAGCCTTGTGGACCATCGCGATGGGAAACCCGAACGGTCGCCACGAGGAGGTGGACCCGGCGACGTGGGAAACGTACGGCGACCGCCGGGGCAACAACGGCAACAAAGCCGAGGGCTATCGGAAACTGAATGGGCCGACCTGGGTGGGCCAGTCGCTGGCCGCACACCTGACCGGGATGGTCGAGTGCTGGAATCATCCCGCGTTTTTCGCTTACGTGGATCGCTGGTGGCAGGAAGAGCAGCAAGCGAACGCTTTTGTCACGTCGATGTGGCAAGCGTACCGCCACGGTCGGTCCAGCGGAGATTGATACGGCGGCACGTTGAAGTCCAGGTTTTCGCCTGTGCCGCCAGTCTGAGGGCGATACTCCGACATTCACGCCACGCAAGAGACCTTGAAATGCTGCAATTGGCATACAAACACAACGCCGCCGAGGTGGTCGCTGGTCTGCGTCAGCTGTACCGGCGGCAAGCGGCGGACCGGATTTTCGCCACGTTTCAGCTTCCCCATCCGGTGCTGGACGAATTTGCCCGCACCTACGGCGACGGCCCGTGCGAGTATCCCCATCCGGCGGCGCGCGCGGCGTTCTGGGACCGGTGGCTGGCTGCGCGGGCTGGCGTCGAGGACGATTCGATTCCAGCCGCGTATCTCAGCGAGATGGATCAAGGCCTGTACGGCGGGATGCTGGGCGGCGACGTCCGCTTTGTGGCGCATCCGGACAGCGGCTGGATTTCGTCGATGGTAGCACCCCTGTTGCAGGACTGGTCCGAATTCGACCGCCTGCGCATCGATCGCTCGGCGGTCTGGTTTCAGCGTTATCTGACACAGTTGGACGCCTTCGTCGCAACCGCCGCGGGCCGGTTCGGCATCAGCCACTTTATCCTGATCGACAGTCTGAACCTGGTGTTCGAACTGGTCGGCGCGACCAACACATACGTCAGCCTGCTCGAGCAACCGGAACTCGTTCGCCGGGCGATCGACTTTGCTTTCGCCTTGAACGTCTTGGTTCAGGACACGTTTTTCGAGCGTGTCGGACTGTTGGACGGCGGCACGGCCAGCAACATGGTGCAGTGGATAGACGGCCGGATTGTCTCGGAAAGCGTCGATCCGTTCCACATGACCTCGGTGGACTATTTTGAAGCTTGGGGCCGAGAACCCGCGGAACGTATTCTGAGTCATTACGACGGCGGCGTGCTGCACATCCACGGCAACGGGCGGCATCTGCTCGGGGCCGTGTCGTCGCTCCGCGGTTTGAAGGCCATCTATCTGGGTGACGATCGCGGCTTTCCTGAGGCGTTCGACGTGCTCGGCCAACTGCAGGCACGCACGGGCAACGTGCCCTTGGTGGTCGCCGTTGGCTGGGACCGGTTCACGGACGCGCTCCGCCGCCGAACGCTGGCCGGGGGCGTGCTGTATCAAGTCGCCGGGGCCGACAGCGCGGACGCCGTCAACCGTCTGATGCAGGATGTCCGCGCGTACCGGACCTGACGCGGCTGGGGACGCGGGGAGAGCGGAGACGCGGGAGTTTGTTTCATTCGAGGCGTCTGGGCTCGGCGTCGCTCGTTGGGACGACGCGTGACCGGTCGGTTTCGCCTTGATCAAGCGAAGATCGGCATTTTCTGCGTAAATCGCCGTCGGGTATTTATGCGCCGGCGGATGCAAAGTAGAATCACTAACTTGTCTGATTAGGCTCCTTTCTCAATGCCTACCGGACAGAATGAGTAGATTCGTGCGTCAATATCCCCCAGGTTTGTGCGGCATCCTTAGAATGTCGCATCCCGATCACCGAAGATGAATCCATAACCCAATGAAACGCCACGCCGCGCACCACGGTTCTCTGCTGTGATTCAACCGATGGACACTTTTCGGTCTCCGGTGTTGGAACAACAAGTCCTGGGACGGGACAACCCTCGAACGAAGCCCCGCTTTTGATTGCCGGCTTCGTCGAGAGCGTCTGGAGCAACATGATGCCTGATTTCGACATTCAAACGGCTTACCTGATTGTGGGGATGCTCTATCTGATCATGCCGGTGACGGCGTGGATCATATTGGCCGGCCAGCACTCGCGCGCGGTGGCGTTGTGGTGCGGCGGCGGTTTGATGTTCGGTATCGGCCTGTTGCTGATCGGTCTTCGCGACCAGGCCCCTCCGTGGCTCTCCTATTCGCTGGCGAACCTGTTGATCTTCCTTTCCAACCTCTGGCGTTTGCAGGCGTTGCGGATCGAACTCGCCACGCCGTGGCGGAAGACCTGGCTGGCGGTGGGGGCGGCGGTGGTGTATCTGCTGGTGTTCGAGGGCATCCGGCTGGGATTGGGGGATGTCACTTTGCGTCACCAATTCACGTCGCTGGTTCAGGCCGGTTTGCTTCTGTATCTGGTCGCCTTGGCGTGGCGTCTGGGACGCGAACAGCACAGCCACAGTGCCCGTTGGATCGCAGCGGCCTATCTGTCGGTTGTCGCCATGCTGGTGGTGCGGATCGTCTTTCTGGCGGGGGGCTGGAGTGCGGTTGATTTTACGGAATCCAGCTACGACCTTGTCCTGCTGGCCTTGGCCGGCATCCTGGCGGCCGTCGTCGGTCACGTCGGTTACGTTGGAATCGCCCTGGAGCGTTCGCTGCGTCAACAGGTCGAGGCGGCGGCTCGTCAGGCGAGCGATCAGCGGTTGGCGGCCGTCGCTGAACAGCGTGTCGTCGGCGTGGTGGAAGCGGATCTGGACGGCCGTCTCTTGCGGTGCAACGACCGCTACTGCGAGATGGTCGGCTATCCCCGCGAGCAGCTGCTGGGCCGGCGGTGGCAGGAGTTGGGCCGGTGCGAGGACGTGCAGGCCAACCAGGCGTTGCTCGATGCCTTGCCCAGCGGCGACGTACTTCCCGTGATCGAACGCTGTCATCGGCACCCCGACGGCACGCTGGTCTGGGTCAACGTTTCGGGCGCCGTGATTCGCGATTCGGCAGGACAGGCCGTGAGCACCCTCGGCGTGGCGCTGGATATCACCGAGCGAAAACAATGGGAAGAGCGGTTGCGGGCCAGCGAGCGGCGCTTTCGCGAACTGTTCGAGTATCTGCCGTTGGCATACCAATCGCTCGACATCCGGGGGTGCTATATCGACGCCAACCAGGCTTTGGCGGACCTGCTCGGTTTTGCCAAGCCGGAGGATCTACTGGGGCGGAGTTTCGGCGACGTCTGGGCGGAGGAAGTCCGCAGCGACTTTGAACGCTGTTACGCGGACTTCAAGGCAAAGCACCGCATTCTGAGCGAATTGAAGCTGAGCCGCCGGGATGGGCAGCGCGTGACCGTGATGCTGGCGGGCCGGATCCAACACGACGACGATGGCAACGTTCAACGCACCCACTGCATCCTGGTGGACATCAGCGACCGCCTCGCCATGGAGGAAGCGATTCGTCAGTGGAACGTCGAGTTAGAGCAGAAGGTGGCCCACCGCACGGCCGAACTGGCTGCCGCCAATGCCGCCAAGAGCGACTTCCTGGCCAACATGAGCCACGAGATCCGCACGCCCATGAACGGCGTCATCGGCATGACCGGATTGCTGCTGGATACGGCGCTGAACGCCGCGCAGCGGCGGTATGCCGAGACGATTCGCACCAGCGGCCAATCCCTGTTGACGCTGTTGAACGACATTCTCGACCTGTCCAAAATCGAAGCGGGCCGGCTGGAACTGGAAGCCGTGGATTTTGATCTCCAGACCCTGCTGGACGACTTTGCCGCGCCGCTGGCACTGCGAGCCCACGAAAAGGGGCTCGATTTCATCTGCGCGGCCGCGCCGAACGTACCATCCTCTGTTCGGGGCGACCCCGGCCGCTTGCGTCAGATCCTGAATAACCTGGCGAGCAACGCGGTCAAGTTTACCGAACGGGGCGAGGTCTCTGTCTTGGTCAGCCTGGTCTCGCAAACCGACGCCGAAATCATGCTCCGCTTTACCATCCGGGACACCGGGATTGGCATCCCGCTGGAGCAGCAGCAGCTGTTTCGGAGATTCACCCAGGCGGACGCCTCGACGACGCGGCGTTACGGCGGCAGCGGCCTGGGGCTGGTCATCTCTAAGGAACTGGTCGAGTTGATGGGGGGCGAAATCGGGATGAGCAGCCAGGTGGGATACGGTTCGGAATTCTGGTGTACCGTGCGGCTCGACCAGCCGGCGCAGTGGGTACGCCCGGTCACCGCTTGGGCCAGCCTGCAGGACCAACATATCCTGGTGGTCGACGACAACGCCACCCATCGCGAGGTGCTGTTGGCCCAGTTGGCCGCGTGGGGTGTACGCGCGGAGGCGGTTCCAGACGGCCCCGTGGCACTGCAAACGCTGGCCGGGGCCCGGGATGCGGGCGATCCCTTCCGGGCTGCGATCCTCGATTTGCAGATGCCGGGTATGGATGGGGCGGCGCTGGCCCAAGCGATCCAGGCCGACTCGACCTTGCGCAACACCCGCATCGTACTGTTGACCTCGTTGATCCAGCGAGGCGTTGCGGAGGATGCTCTCCAGCCGGGGCTCGGCGGGGCACAATCCGTTGCCTACCTGACCAAGCCGGTACGGCCCTCAGAGTTAGGCAATCGCCTGGTCGCTGCAGTGGCCGAGACGAGCGTCACGCAACCGGCGCCGAATCGCCTCACGCCTCCGACGCTGCCCGCAGTGTACCGGTGCGGAGCCCGGATCTTGGTGGCCGAAGACAATGTCGTCAATCAGGAGGTGGCACTGGGCATGCTGCGGAAACTGGGACTGTATGCAGATGCCGTGGCCAACGGCGCGGAAGCGGTCGCCGCCTTGACGAGCGTACCCTACGACCTGGTGCTGATGGATATCCAGATGCCGGAGGTGGACGGCTTGGAGGCCACCCGCATCATCCGCCACCCGCAGTCGAATGTTCTCGATCATGCGATCCCCATCATCGCCATGACGGCTTCCGCCATGCCGGGCGACCGGGAGCGTTGCCTGGCCGCGGGCATGAATGACTACACCACCAAACCGGTGTCGCCCCAGGCCTTGATCGAAGCCCTGAACACCTGGTTGCCGCAGAAACCGGCAGAAACCGCGCCGCCCCCGCCCCCGCCCCCACCGCCGCCGCCCGCCGACACAACGGTACCCGACGCATCGCAAGCGGAATTGCCGGTCTTTGACCGGGCGGGCATGTTGGAGCGGCTGATGGATGAGGAACTCGCGGAGATCATTCTCGCCCGGTTTCTGGAAACCGTGCCGGGACAGATCGCGTCGCTACGCAGCTTGCTGGAGGCCGGAGACGCCGAGGGGGCGACGCGGCAGGTTCACAGCCTGAAGGGCGCGGCCGCCAACGTCGGCGGCGAACGGGTGCGGCGCGTGGCGCAGGCGATGGAGCAAGCGGCCCGGGCCGGAGACTTGCCTGCTACCGCGGGACAGCTGGCCGAATTGGAGACAGAGTGCGACCGGTTGCAGGCCGCCATCCAAGCGAAAGGACCAGACCGATGAAACCTCGCTTTGGGAACAGCCCAAGAACAGCTTCCTCGCCCCGGGGCTCCGGGAAAAGCAGCGGGGAGAGCGGCCGCGGGACGCGTGCCCAAATCGTTTCTCGGTCCTTCCGCAGGACCGGGGCCCGTATCGGAGGCCTGGGGCTGCTCGTTCTGATGACCGCGACGTGGGGGAGGCCCGACCTCTCGGCCCAAGAGCCGCTGCGGTGGAACGGTATCGGCGCGATCGAGGGGCCGTCCTCGCCAGACCCGCTGGGACGACGGCCGCACGATCCTTCGACGAAAGCTGACCAGGGATTGCGAGGCCACGAGATCGGACCGGCGGGGATGGACGATCTGGTGATCGTCGCGGGACTACCGCTGGATCCTACGCGCATCGTGGTGTTGGGGCTGGTGGGCACTGGTGTTCTGGTACTCGGTTGGATCATCACGCTGCAGCGTCGCGTTCAGGCCCGCACCGCGGAGCTGGTCGCCGCCCAGACGCAGGTCGTCGAGGCGTTGGCGCAGGATGCGCTGTCCGAGGCCAAATTCCGGGCCATGTTCGAACAGGCACCGCTGGGCGGTGCTCTGCTCGACGCGCAGACGGGGTGCCTGCTCGAGGTGAACGAACGCCTGTTGCAGATCATCGGGCGGACCCGCGAGGAACTGGCTGCAAGCGACTGGAGGCAAATCACCCATCCGGACGATCTGCCGGCGGAACTGGAGAATGTCGCACGGTTGAAGGCCGGCGAGATTCCCGACTTTGCGATGGAAAAGCGGTATCTCCGACCCGACGGCTCGGTGGTCTGGGCGCATCTCAAGGTCGCCGTGGCGACCGTCAACAACGAAGGGGGCCGCTATCACCTGGCCTTGGTCAATGACATCACCGAGCACAAGCGACATGAACAAGCCCTGCTGGCTGCCAAGCAGCAGGCCGATTTCGCCAACCAGACCAAGAGCGATTTTCTGGCCACCATGAGCCACGAACTACGCACGCCCATGAACGGCGTGATCGGCATGACCGGGTTGTTGCTGGATACGGAGTTGAACGCCCAGCAACGGCGGTATGCCGAGACGATTCGCAGCAGCGGCGAGGCGCTGGTGTCGCTGTTGAACGATATTCTGGACCTTTCCAAGATCGAGGCGGACAAGCTGGATCTGGAGACCGTGGATTTCGATCTGCACGACCTGCTGGACGAGTTTGCTGCGCCGCTGGCGCTGCGGGCTCAGGAAAAAGGGCTGGAGTTCATTTGTGCGGCCGCGCCGGACGTGCCGGCCATGGTCCGGGGCGACCCCGGCCGTCTGCGCCAGATCCTCACCAACCTGGTGGGCAACGCCTTGAAGTTTACCGACCGGGGCGAGATCTCTGTGCAGGCCAGCCTGATCGCCCAAACCGAGGCCGGCGCCGCGATTCGCTTTGTGGTCCGGGACACCGGGATCGGCATCTCGCCGGAGCAGCAGAAGAAGCTGTTTCAGAGGTTCTCCCAGGCGGACACGACGATCACGCGCCGCTATGGCGGCACGGGGCTGGGACTGGTCATCACCAGGAAACTGGTGGAGTTGATGGGAGGCGAAATCGGCGTGACCAGCCAGGCGGGTTGCGGTTCGGAGTTCTGGTGTACCGTGCGGCTGGCTCTGCCGGCGCAGCAGGAATGCCCCGTCCCGCCCTCGACCGATTTGTACGAGGTGCGGATCTTGGTGGTGGACGACAATGCCACCCAGCGCGAGGTATTGCTGGTCCAGCTGGCGGCCTGGGGCGCGCGGGTGGAAGCGGCTGCGGACGGTCCCGCGGCGCTGCGGACGCTGGCGCGTGCCCGGGATGCGGGCGAGCCCTTCCGGGCTGCGATCCTCAACTTGCAGATGCCAAGCATGGATGGGGCGGAACTGGCGCGGGCCATCCAGGCCGACGCTACGCTGCGCAAGACCCGCTTAATACTGTTGAAATCCTTGGTGCAAGGGGGACTCGCGGGGGACTCATGCCCGCCGGGGCCCGGCGGGGCACAATCTACCCCTTGCCTGATCAAGCCGGTACGACCGTCAGAGTTGTTCGCTTGTATGTCCGCCGTGTTGGCCGATACGACCGTGACGCCACGGGTGCCGGCCTGTGTTGCGACTGCGACGCCACGGGTGCCGGCCCGCGTAGCGTCTGCGACGCTCGGCGTGTGCCCCCGGTGCCGGGCTCGAATCCTGATCGTGGAGGACAACGTCGTCAATCAGGAGGTAGCGCTGGGACTCTTGCGGAGACTGGGACTGCATGGGGACGCCGTGTCCAATGGGGCGGAAGCGGTCGCGGCCTTGAGGACGTTGCCCTACGACCTGGTGCTGATGGATGTGCTGATGCCGGAGATGAATGGTCTGGAAGCCACACGCATGATCCGCGACCGGCACTCGGCCGTTCGCAATTCGGCCATCCCGATCGTCGCCATGACGGCCGCCGCCATGCGGGGCGACCGGGAACGCTGCCTGGAAGCCGGTATGAACGATTACCTCGCCAAACCGGTGGCTCTCGCGAGCTTGGTCAAAACGCTGAACACCTGGCTGCCCCAGGAGGCCGTGCCACCGTCGCAGCCACCGTCGCAGCCGGCCGCGGGTGGGGTGGCCCCGGAGGTGTCGGAGCCGGAGGCGCCGATCTTCGACCGGGCGGGCATGCTCGAGCGGCTGATGGACGAGGAAATGGTCGCGATCATCCTCGCCCGTTTCCTGGAATCGGCGCCGCAACAGATCGCATCGCTGCGGAGCTTGCTGGAGGCCGGGGACGTTGAGGGGGCGACGCGGCAGGCGCACAGCTTGAAGGGGGCGGCCTCCAACGTCGGCGGGGAACGCTTGCGTCAGGTGGCATTTGCGGTCGAACGAGCAGCGCGAGCCGGAGACTTGCGTGCGGCAGCGGAGCATCTGGTCGAGTTGGAAC